>Ga0307990_1000662_pt1 | contig 30036 bp, 27 predicted proteins | sample EllFjometagen129_FD_203168 | JGI IMG/M metagenome (GOLD analysis project Ga0307990, IMG submission 203168) | Marine microbial communities from Ellis Fjord, Antarctic Ocean - #129 | ecosystem: Environmental > Aquatic > Marine > Unclassified | place: Southern Ocean | collected 2014-10-08
CGGCCAAGGTATCCCCTTTCCCTGTGGCATGTAGCCTGGTATAAAAGTCCGGAAAGCGTAAAAGTCCTACTGTTGCGGCTAAAAAGAAAAAAAAGGCCCCCAAAAGAAAAAGTATGGAAAATGCTTGAATGATATTCATCAAATCTCCCCGCTCATTTCCAAATATTTCGCCACTGTAATAGTTCCTATAAAATTGAGGAGTGCATATACCATGCTGATGTCTACAAACATATCCACCCTATGGTATATAAACCCCATCAAGAGTAAAATAATCAATGTCTTGGTACCTATAGCGGAAATGGCTGCAATTCTGTTTAGAACGCCTGGACCAAATACCCCTCGATAAAGACAAAGTAAAACAAGGACAAACAAACCCATCCCAAGCCATAAGAAAAAGTTATCCATTTTCTTTCTTAATCTCCCTCATCCTCCGGAACAATTCCCCCTGTAGATATATCGAAAAAAATAGAGAACATAACCGCCATTACGGTTATTCCGACTCCAATTTCCACACCCAGTATACCCAGTGACCTCGCCTGAGCCGGTATTACCTTCAATATTACGGAAAGTCTTCCGTAGTCTAAAAAATTGCTCCCCAGGATAAGACAAAGCAGTCCAATTCCGGAATATATTAATAAACCAAAGGAGCTAAGCAGGCCGGCCTTCAGCTCGGACATTCTTATTTTTGTATCCGCAATACCATGGGTTATAAGGTATAGTATAAAACTTGCGCCAAGAATAACTCCCCCCTGAAACCCTCCACCCGGGCTGTGATGACCATGCATAATAACATAAAGGGCATAAAGCTGAATAAATGGAATCATTATCCTTGATACTGCCCTTATTATAATATCATCTGTTAATCTTGTCATATTCTCCCTGCTAATCAAAATACAGGTTTAATTTCTAAGGATGGAAGCCTAAGATCTGTTTTCTCTATCAATATGGCGCTTGTTGATTTTCTTAGCTTTCATAATCCCTCGTTATTTTATAGTCACAGATTAATTTATAATTTTTGTAATCAGGTCATTGAGTTATATGTTCAGGCGTAAACGGCTAATCAAATTGTTATTTTAGCGCCCCGAATATCCTGGACACATCCAGAGTATCCTGTATATACACATGGTCCGCCTCCATAAATACATGGGCTATTTTATCTTCCATTTCACCAGTATCAAGATCTAAGGCAACTTTTTTATCAATGGCATGGACAAAAAACTCCCCATCTCTAATATCAATCGTGATAGTGCCCGGCGTAAGGGTAATGGAATTCGCAAGGGCTACCCAAGATATGTCACTCTCCAATTTTGTCTTGAATCTTATTATAGCCGGATCAATAGGCATTTTTGGAGAAAGGGCCAGGTATGCAACATGAAGGTTTGCTGTAAAAATCTGGCCTAAAAACCAAGGTCCGGCGGCAAAGAATCTTTTAATCATAAGTCTTATGTCCCCAATCCTTACATTGGCAAATAGCAAATCATAGGACATGTAAGAAATCAACAGGCAGGATAAGACCCCAAGGGTCAGGTGAAATAAATCGAAACGTCCGGAAAGCAAAATCCAAAAACCGAACAATAAAAAAAATGTCAAGGTGTAGTTCCTTATTGCCAGTTTTTTATGTTGAGCTCCGGAAAGAAAGGCCTCTGCCGCTCGCTTATCCTTCAAGGATTTTGTCTCACTCGTTATCTTAGCAGAGCTGTATAATAATTCCTTTGCCTCATTCCTGGCCTTTTCAAGTATCTCAAAGGCCTTATCTGCTGTTTGAATAAGTACAGTGACTTCCATATTAAGTTTCCTGATTATACTTCATTTAAGGGATAATCAAAACAGGAACAGGGGCTTTTTCCGCAACTGAGAAAGGCACGGAACCGGAAAATATTTTTTCAACAGCATTCTTTGAGCTTACCCCCATTATTATAAGGCTCGCATCGTATTCTTTCGCTGCCAGCAATATCTCCTCCGGTGTCTTTCCTGCATAGATGTGGGATTCTGCGTCTATCTTTTCCTCTAAACATATCTGCCTTATCTCCTCAACCCTGTCCTTAATCTGCCTGATTTCCTTGACAGTCGGCTTTTCATTTAACACATAAACTATATCCACTACCCCTAATATTTTTTTTAAACCTATAATATAAAGCCATGCCCTTCTGGCCGAGTCAGACCAATGGGTCGCAAGTATTACATTATCGAATAAACCTTTTTTTCGATAGTCAGCTTCATTACCATTTTCATGGATCAACAGAACTGGGATATGGGTATTTTTTATCAGGTTTCTCTCTGCAGACCTCCTGAAAAGCCTTCCCTTGTCCCTTTTCATATGGGCGACTATAAGTGATGCGTTTTCCTTGTCAGCCAGGTCCAATATTTTAGGTACAAATGGTCCGGATCCATCTATAGTCTTGATGCCTATTTTCTCTTTAGGTAACCTGCCCTTCAACTCCTCTGGTAGGTCTCCGGAAAAGAACATTACCTCTTTAAGTCCTGCCATCTTGATCCCGAGCAATAATTCAATGGGATCATAGGTTGGTTTTTCGAGGTTTGTTGTATAAATGATTCGTTTAATTTCCATGTCGAATATTATTATTAAATCTTTATTTCACAATTTAATTATCTGGGTTTAAAAGCTACAGGAAAAAGTAATATTTAGGTTCGGCATCTGCCGTAGGCACAACTCACGAGACCTCTGCCGGTATTACGAGAACAGGCAGTTCCGAGTTATCTGCAAGGTTATGGGCCACACTACCTACCCATTTCTCTTTCCATATACTTTTACTTTTTGTGCCCAGAACAATCATAGTAGATTTATGCTCAGCAGCTGCCTTTTTAATCTGTTCCTCTGTTTTTCCAATATAAAGATGGGGGCGGGCGTCTAATCTTTCTTTTATAAAGACATCGCAAACATCGTCCAGCCTCTTTTTATTTTCCCTTTCCAGTTTATGGGCCTCCATCTTTGATAATTTGCCAATCTCCTTTTCGCTCAGCACATGAACTATCTCTACCCTCTTTGTTGCACCGCTTAATGCCAGCACAAGATTAAGGACGCGCTCTGATGACACTGACCAGTCAAGGGCCAACAAAAGTTTCTCAAATGGATTCTCTCCAACCTTACCTGACTGTGTCAGATAATTAAATATCAACACCGGTTTTGATGTTCTCCGCAAGAGTTCTGATATTTCCGGTCCTGCATAAAGCTCCTCAAGTTTGCCCCTTTCTCTTCTTGCCGTTACAATCAGATCTACACCTTCAATTTCAGATACAGATATGATCTTGGGCACTACATTACCGATAGCTATATGAGCTCCAACCTCCATGCCCTCTTCAAACAAGGTCTCAGCCCAGTCAATAAATCGAATATCCGCTATCTCCCTAAGCTTTACCTCTTCCTGTTTAAGAAAGCCGGTCCCACGCCTCATGGCTACCTTCTCCCTTTTTATCACATGAAGGAATACTACATGATTGAGCCCGGATTTTCTCAGGCTCATCAATGATTGCAATGCGTCGAACCATAATTCTTCAAATTCTGAAACAAAAAGCATCTTCTTAATTTTCATTGTTTCTCCTTGGCAGGTCACCCTAATATTTTTTTCAAGGTTTCAGCCAAATCCTCCGGCTCAACCGGTTTTTCAAGATACGCCTGAGGTTCCGGCACGGTTTCATCTCCAAATTCTGTCAATGCGGCCTGGGATCTGAGAAATGTCCTCCTTGATACGCCGGAAAGCATAACAACTGGAATATCCTTTAAAGATTCATCGGTCTTTAGGTCATGATACATCTTGATTCCACTTTGCTTCGGCATCAGTATGTCCAGAATTACAAGATCGGGTTTTTCCTCTCTTAGCTTCTTTATCCCCTCCTCTCCATCCTTCGCCATGATCGGCGTATAACCATTTTCTTCCAGAACGGTTGAAACAAATGTCCTTATATCAGGATCATCCTCAACATTTAGCACCTTTTTGGCCATAGCTAAACCTCCCTTCAACGTTTTTTATTTAAAATTGTGACTTCTTACCATATTAAGCAGCAAGCATAATTAAAAAATTTGCCGGTTGCTTAATCCATATTTTTTAACCAATACCTGCCTCTACCAGATCTTTGTATGGCAAATACATGATAAATGTAGTCCCCTTGCCCAGTTCAGACTCAACGCTTACCCTGCCTCCGCTTTCTTTGACAATCTTCTCGGTCACAAGTAGCCCGAGGCCTGTTCCCTTTTCCCCTTTCGTGCTGAAAAGGGCGGAAAAGATTTTCTCCTGGGCATCCTTATCCATGCCCATCCCATTATCTGTTACCTCGAATTTGATTTTATGGTCTTTCTGTAATTCCGTACTCACATTAACCTGCCATTGTTTTTTTGGTGTAGAATCAAAGATGCACGCATCAATGGCATTTGAAATCATGTTCAACATCGATCTGTGTATTGATTTGGGATCTATATATACCTCTCCTATCAAAGAATCAAGATGTTTTCTTATTTCAATATCATGCTCCCAGGCCTTTGATTCCATAAGGGAGCAAACCTCTTCAACTATCTCATCGGGGAAACAGGCCTCGGCCTCGGGTTTTCGCTCTTTTGAATATGTAAGAAGGTCAAGGACAAGATCTGATATCCTCCGCACATTCCTCTCAATCATGGACCATCCGTTTTTTATCTTATCTGTATTATTCTTGTCAAGCGCAACATTTAATACATAGGTTCCACCTTTAAGGCCGTTTAGGATATTTTTAATATAATGAGCAAGCCCTGCAACAGTTTGCCCTGTAGCAGCCAATCTCTCAGATTTAATCAATTCTTCCTGCAGTCTCTTTACCTCTCTTAGATCGCGAAAAAAACCAACGCTTCCTATAACCTCCTCATTCTCAGTGAGAATTGATCCGGAAAACCTTGTGGGAACAGCCTTTCCATTCTTGTCAAATATAGAGAGTTCTCGCCAGTCTGACAGATTGACGGTCCCTTGATTATTAAGTCCAGTAATAAACTCAGAGGTTAATTGCTCCGGAAGTAGCCTTCGAATGTTCATCTTTCTTATTATCTCATTTCTCATGTAGCCGAATATTTTTTCCGCACCATTATTATAGATGACGATATCCCCATTCTCATCTGTCGCCACAATACCGTCATTAGAAGATGTGATAAGTTTATTTTGAAACTCTGATCTCCTCTTAACCTCTTCGGTGGCTATTCTAACCATATTTTCAAGGTCATCCGTGTAGGACTTTAATTTTCTCCTAATATTTATCCGTTCTTTTGCCCTCTTTAAGGCCACAAAAAGGGCCTCATCCTTGATAGGCTTATTTAGAAAATCAGAGGCATCAAGCTTAAGGGTTTCTATAGCCGAATCCATATCACCATGTCCGGTTATCATTATAACTTCTGCATCGGGGTTTATCTTCTTGATCTGCTTTAAAGCCATGACCCCATCCATGCCCGGCATCTTGATATCCGTTAGAACTATAGATGGTGACTCTTGTTTAAAAATCTCTATGCCCTCTTCGCCTGTTGCCGCTGTTGATACACTATATCCATCACTTGCAAGAGAAATAGATAAGACCTTTCTGATCCCTTCTTCATCGTCTATTATTAACAGTTTTGGCATATCCATATTTTCACTATTTTTTTATTCTTGCTGTTTAAGTTTATCATAGAACATCATTCTACAAGGGGAAATTTTAAGGTAAAGGTAGTGCCTTTATCTACCTCGCTTTCTACGTCAATTGTCCCATTATAGTCGCTTATAATCCTATAACTGATACTCATCCCCAGTCCAGTGCCCTGCCCTACCTTTCTGGTGGTAAAGAAGGGTTCAAAAATTTTATCCATTACCTCTTGCGCAATACCTTTACCGGTATCAGACACTTTTATTACGATATGTTTGTCTGCAGGAAATGATTCGATCCTGAGCAACCTTCTCCATTCTTTGTCTCCTAACCTAATACCCTTGTCATCCATGGCATACATGGAATTGGTAACTAAGTTTATAAAGACCTGCTCTAATCTATTATGATCCGCCATAATATATGGCAGATCAGGACTGAGATTCAATTCAACCTCTACCTGATGAACCCTTAACTGCTGGCCCAGCACCTTAAACACATCCTTAATAGGTTCGTTTACGTTTACCCTTGTCCTCGTAACATCAGATTGCCTGGCAAAATCTCTCATATGTTTAATTATCTTGGACGCCCTATCAACATGGCTTCCAATCTCCTCGGCCATATCCTTTAACTCAGTTTTAGAAATTTCCTGATTCTTGCCGATCTTTTTTAAAAAGAAATCGCTGGCAATTTGAATCACATTTAATGGCTGAGTCAGTTCATGGGCCATCCCAGATGCTAAAGTGCCAAGCGTGGCAAGTTTGCTTGCCTGCACTAACTGGGCCTCCTTTTCAACATTCTCGCTGATGTCTGTTGTAGTTGCTATCAGGCTATCCTTGCCTAAATGCACTGCATGACATGCCACAATATTTACGTAAAAGGGCTCGCCGTTTTTCCTCACATGCCTTCTTTTAGCATAAAATCCACATTGATTGTTGGTAAGTTTTCTCAGCCCCTCCTCAAGGTCTTTATCCCTCTCTAATGATAAATCAAAAAATGTCTTTTTTGTAAATTCATCTCTTTCCTGTTGATAACAATCCAGGGCAGTTGCATTGACATCTATAATTTTAAATGTTTGCCTGTCCATAATAAAAAATGGGTTGGGGGCGCTATCAAAAAGGGTTTTATATTTCTCTTCAGACCTTTTCAGCTCCTCGTTAACCTCTGTAAGCTCGGTGGTCCTTTTCTCTACCCTTGCCTCCAATTCATCGTGGGCCTTCTGCAAGGCCTCCTGCGATTTTTTACGTTCCGTAATATCCCAAAGGGTCTGAATTGATCCTGTTATATCTCCGCCGGCCCCCCTTATAGGCGCTGCTGTAAACAAAAGCCACTTACTCTCCCCTCCTATTTGAGGAAAAAATTGTTCAGCCTGATAGGCCCCTTCAATGAGTGCGGATTTTCTCCACTCATTGCCGTAATATTTCCTTATTTCCTCTTCTCCCAACTGATCAACAATAACATCGGCCATAAGGGGCCTTTTTTTCTGCCTGAAGGGCTTCCAATGTTTATCAGTGCCGACTATCTCATCTGCCTTATAGCCGGTCAATTTTTCACATGCAATATTCCAGTGAGTTACAATATGCTCCTTATTAATCACAAATGTCGGCAACGTGGATCCTTGAATAATCTGCGACAAGTCCCTTTGTCTTTCAACAAGTTCTTTCTCCACAGTCTGCAGATGCTCTGTTCTTTCCTCTACAATTTTAGAAAGGTGATTAGAAAAAAAATCAAACTCCCTTTCTATTTTATCCGATTCAGTCACATATTTTCTTATTTTTTCCTTGACCTTTTCCTTTGCTTCTTCTATTTGGAGAAAATCCCATACAGACATAGCCTCAAAATGATCGATTAGCCTTACCTGCTCTGGTTTCGTTGACTTTAGTTCCCCAAGAACCCTATTATTCCCTGTGAGCTCAATAATTAAATTAAGCCCTCTAATAGTGAGCAGGTCCCTAAAGTCTGTGGTTGTAAATATCCCCTTTAACTTTGCAAAAGCCAAGCCCTCAGCCTTATTATTTATGTCAGCCACACCAATAATATTAAGCTTCCTGGAGGCTGAATGCCTTCCCTGAACTGTTTCAAGGAAGGCCTTGCAAACCCTGCCCCCGCCAACAATGGCCGTATTAGAATTTGATAGGATATCTTTCATCGTATATAGATTGGTAACGTTCCTCTCAGTAATATAATATCTTATCTGCCTCTAACATCAATCTGCAGCTTTCATTTAAATCAATTGGGTCAATAAAATCCTCGATATTTGATTTATCTTCTATTTCCTTTGCAAACCCGTCAAGTACATGAAAAGTACCGCATGAAACTATTGAAATCCCCATTTTATCTTTCTCGAAACGGGCTAACTGCTCCAAATTATCCGGCAGTTTCTCCGCCTTCAGGCCTTCAAACTGGGAGGCAGTCAATTCTTTCACTTCCTTTGACATGGTAAAGGTTGAAAGTACCCCTTTTTTTACCATCTCCATTCCATGAGGACCATACATTATAGTCACCTTTTTCACCTTATAGTATCTTCTCGATACCCAGGCAAGAGTATAGGCCGCAAAATGATTGTATTGCTTTTCATGCCCTGTATTTATGATAATTAGAAAGTTATTTTCGACTGCCATGTTTTTGCCCCCTTTTTTTCTTGAAATTAATTTATATTCAGCGATTGAGTATATTCATCTTCAATTTTACTGTCAAGCTCATACCTTTTTATAACCTTGTTTAGATAATAGCCTGTGTGTGATTTTTTTATCCCTGCAATCTCCTCAGGGGTACCTGTCCCGACAATAAAACCTCCCATATCCCCGCCTTCCGGACCTAAATCAATTATAAAATCAGCAGATTTTATAATTTCCATATTATGCTCTATTACTACTACTGTATTTCCTGAATCAACAAGATGATTTAATGCCTCCAAAAGCTTCCTGATATCAGCAAAATGCAGCCCTGTAGTAGGCTCATCTAAGAGATACAATGTTCTTCCCGTGGCCCTCTTTCCCAGCTCCTTTGCCAACTTCATCCTTTGTGCCTCACCTCCGGAAAGTGTAGTGGCGGACTGTCCAAGTTTTATATATCCAAGGCCAACGCTAAATAGGGCCTCAAATTTATTCTTTACCTGGGGAATGTTGGAAAAAAAAAGCATTGCCTCCTCAACTGTCATATCAAGTACATCTGCAATATTTTTGCCCCTGTATCGTATTTCAAGGGTATCTCGATTGTACCTTTGCCCTTTGCAAATATCACAGGTAACATACACATCCGGAAGGAAATGCATTTCTATTTTAATAATCCCATCACCCTTGCAGGCCTCGCATCTTCCACCATCGATATTAAAGCTAAAGCGTCCTGATTTATACCCCCTCATCTTAGACTCCGGCAGCATTGAAAAAAGTTTTCTAATATGTTCAAATACCCCTGTATATGTCGCTGGATTTGATCTGGGTGTTCTACCGATGGGGCTTTGGTCTATATTGAGAACCTTGTCCAAATATTCTACTCCAACCACCCTCTTCATCTTTCCAATTTCCCCTTTTGAATGATACAATTTTTGTGACAGGGCAGGGAACAGAATTTGGTTAATCAGGCTGCTTTTACCGGATCCCGACACCCCGGTAATACAGGTAAAAACCCTTAAGGGAATAGAGACATCAATAGATTTTAGATTATTCTCTGAGGCCCCTTCAATAGCTATCCTTTCTCTACCCGTCTTCCTTCTTGCAGGGGGAACAGGGATGGAAAGACCGCCTGAGAGATACCGGCCGGTCAGTGATCTTTCATCCTTGACAATCTCATCAGGTGTTCCTGAAAACACTACTCGCCCACCTTGCTCTCCAGCACCTGGGCCCATATCTATTATATAATCAGCCGAACGCATAGTGTCGGGATCATGTTCTACAACGAGAACCGTATTGTCTAATTCCCTTAATTTTTTAAGAGTATCTATTAGTTTGCTGTTATCTCTTTGATGCAGTCCAATGCTCGGTTCATCTAAAACATAGAGAACCCCGGATAGACCTGAGCCGATTTGAGTTGCCAGCCTGATCCTCATCTCTTCGCCACCTGACAGGGTTGACGCAGGCCTGTCAAGAGAAAGATAGCTCAGGCCTATATTCTTTAAAAAGCCTAATCTCCTGATTATTTCTTTTAGGACTGGACTGCCGATTATTCCTTCTTTTTCCGTTAATTTTAATGCCTGAAAATATCTAAGTGCATTATCAATAGAATATGTTGTTATATCATATATTGATCTTCCGCCAATCTTGATTGCGAGGTTTTCTAAACGCAATCTTGCCCCATTGCATAAGGGACAGGCGCGTATATTCATGAACCTCTCTATCCATTCTCTGGAAAAAGAAGAGTCCGTCTCAGTGTATCTTCGTTTCAGATTTGGAATAACCCCTTCAAAGGGTTTTTCATAAGCATGGGAGCTGTTGCCTGCATTAAAACTAAATTTTATCTTCTCTTTTCCTGAACCATGGAGAAAAACCTTTTTAACACGTTCAGGCAGATCCATGAAGGGAATACTAATATCAACCTCATAGTGCCTTGCAATGGAATTCAGTGTCTGTTGAAAATATGCTGATTGTCTGTCCGCCCATGGTGCAATAGCCCCTTCCCTCAAGGAAAGGTCCGGATCAGGAACAATTAGGTCTGGGTCTAAATACATCGTTGCCCCAAGCCCCCCACACTCAGGACATGCGCCTGAGGGATTATTAAATGAAAACATCTGAGGGCTTAAGGGCGGAAAGCTGAAGCCGCATACAGGACACGACGCTGTCTGACTGAATAGATATTCTTTGTCCCCGATCAAATCAATAATAGCCAAGCCACCTGACAAATTAAACGCCAGCTCTAAAGAGTCGGTAAGTCTCCTTCGAATGTTTTCCCTTACTACTAATCTATCAACAACTACCCTGACAGTATGTTTTTTCCCTTTATCCAATCTAATATCAGAATCAAGCAACACAGTGTCCCCATCAACCTGCACCCTTACAAAACCCTCCTTTCTTAAACCCTCGAACAGTTTTATATGCTCCCCCTTGCTATCCTTCAGCACAGGAGATAAAATCTGAATCCTACTCTCGCACTCAAATTTCATAACATGATCAACAACATGTTGAATACTTTGAGATGTTATAGGAATTCCGCAGTTTGGACAAAATGGATGGCCAATCCTGGAAAATAAAAGTCTTAGATAATCATATATCTCTGTAACCGTTCCTACTGTTGATCTTGGGTTTTTACTTGCTGATCTATGTTGAATAGAAATGGCAGGTGAAAGCCCCTCGATAGAATCAACATCCGGTTTATCCATTCTCTCCAGGAACTGCCTTGCATAGGTAGAAAGTGACTCAACATATCGTCTTTGTCCCTCGGCGTAGATTGTATCAAAGGCAAGGGTAGATTTACCAGACCCGGATAACCCGGTAATAACGATTAATTTATTCCTTGGGATATAAATATCTACATTCTTAAGATTATGCTCCCTGGCCCCTTTTATAACAATATCCCTTATAGGCATAATAGTTGTTTTTCTTTCTGAGTCCGAGCCTCGTTAAGTGGTCAAATAGTTGATCTTTTGTCCCTGTCTTTGGCCATAGTAGCAGCCATTTTTATGGCGGCTACAAGACTGGACGGATTAGCCTCCCCTTTACCAACAATGTCATAGGCTGTACCATGATCAACGGATGTTCTGATTATTGGAAGGCCTAAAGTAATATTTACTCCGTCAGAAAAATGTAATAATTTAAAGGGTATTAGACCTTGATCATGATACATGGCTATAACGGCATCAAATTTACCGTTAACTGCATGATAAAATATAGTGTCCGGCGGGAAGGGACCTTCTACAATCATACCCTGCCTTCTACATTCCTCAACGGCCGGTTTTATAATATCACTCTCTTCTGTGCCAAATAGGCCGGATTCCCCGGCATGGGGATTTAATGCGGCAACAGCAACATGGGGCCTTGCAATATGAAAATCCCTCTTCAAAGCCCTGTGTGTTATGGAAATAGTTTTTGAGATTAATTCCCTGGTCAATTTTTGAGGCACTTCTTTTATTGCGCAATGTATGCTGACAAGTGACACCCTAAGCCTGTTGCCGGCAAGCATCATAACATAATCTCCGGTTCCTGTCAGATGTGCGAGAAGCTCTGTATGGCCATCATACCTATATCCAGCAAAGTGCATCACCTCTTTGCTAATTGGGCAGGTAACCATAGCTGATGTTTCCCCTTCTTTACATAAATTTGCCGCACCCAATATATAATTAACCATGGCCTTTGCCCTGCTTTTTGTTGGCTTGCCGGGCACAAGTGGATCGTCCTTTAAATGTGACAGGGACATAATATCAATAATTCCGTGTCTGCCGGAGGCCTCTGACGGCGATGATATTACATGAAATGAAGAAAAATGTATTTTTTCCCCTGCCTTTTTCAATACATCGATATCCCCTACAATAAAAGGTCTGCACGCCCGCTTAATGTCATCCCTTTGCAGGGCCTTAATGCATATTTCAGGTCCTATTCCAGCAGGGTCGCCCATGGTAATAGCTATAAGCGGGAGGTTACGCATAAACGATTCCCGATATTGTTTTATATTTTAACTTAATAATGATCACTTTATTTGTTGAAATCCACTTAACATAAACTGGACTGCAATTACCGCAAGGAGCATCCCCATAAGCCGGGTAAGAACCCTTATTCCTCCCAGTCCAATAGCCTTTATAATCCATTCACTGCTCCTGTGCCACAATTCCTAATTATCTCTTGCAAATCAATATCTTTGATCGTGTATTAGGTGTAATTAACACCTCAACGGAATTGAAATATTTCTTTAAAAAAGTTTTCTCATTTTTTAAAATCTCCTTTGCCTTTTTTACACCCATAGACAACAGTCTTAGATAAAAAAGCATTCTTATTAAAAAATTCTTAGGCACGTCGTGTTCCATCATAAGAAATGGTTTTTCATGCTTCAGCACCCTGACAATCTCTCGCAGACAATAATCCTGTGTCTCACCCTTTAATTCATAAAAGGCATGAGAGCAGGTAACTGAATCAAAAATCCCACCCTTAAACGGAAGATATGATACATCTGCCTGGATTAAAAAGATATTGTTATGCCCAACTATTTTTGACCTGCTAGCAGAAAGCATGCCAAAGGAAAAATCTACCCCTGCCACAATCCCCTCTTTCTTAACCATATCCCCTAAATGCGGCAAAAGTGACCCTGTTCCAGTGCAGATATCAAGTGTCATGCCCCCACGTTGGAGACCAACGTGTTCTGATAAAAATACCCGTGCATTTTCTCCTTTGTCAGCGGAATGAATAGAGATAAATTTATCATAAAAACGGGAGAAATAATCGTAATACCTTTCCCTGGACAACTTCATGGCAATATCCTTTAGTAAATAATGAATAAAGGTTCACAGAGAACTGTTAATTTTCAAAAAAGATAAGAGGCCCATTGTTTGGCTGTGTCTGCGATGTAGTTAGGCGGGAGATCTGTAACAACCCGGTTGTGACCAGGCAAAAGGATGTTAACCTCTAATTCGGCAAGCCTCAAAAGTGAGTTTTTCAGGTCGGAGCCATTCGCCCCATGCAAATCAAAGCGGCCAATTGCGTAGTCTGAATAGACCACATCTCCAGGGATAAGTATTTTTTCCAATTTATTATATAATCCAATACTTCCGGGGGAATGCCCTGGAATATATAGTACCTCCCAGTCCATATTGCCTAAATCAAAATGTTCTCCTCCCTGTAGTTTCTTATCAACATGGAATTTAAATGTATCTGGGCTGATATCATACTGAGCCATGCACATATTCTTGAACATTTCCATCCCATATACAATCTTATCATCACCATCTTCTAATGATTGCGCCTCATTTTCATGTACCCATAGTTCTGCCTGTGGAATGTTTTCTCTTATCTCAGAAAGGCAACCTATATGATCAAAATGGGTATGGGTCATAATAATCCTTTTAACTGAATTTAAATCAATGCCTGCATCAAGCATGGCATTGATTTTATAGTTCCCTTTCCCCATAAGACCGGCGTCAATAACTGAAAGATCACCTGATTCAGGCTTTCCAATCACGTACATATGAGAATCCGGGATCATTTCGTCTTGTCCCTTGATAAAATAAACACCTTCGCTTATCTGGCTCATTAATAACTCCTTATTTGGCAAGTGAATAATTTCTTATTATGGTTTTATCAACAATTTCAAATTCTTTACTCTATATTAAATTCCGCCACCAAAAATGTGTGGTCAGAAGGCCTTTCCATTTGTCTTGGGCCAACATCTATCCATGCTCTATTTGATTTTTCAGCAAGGCATGATGCAGCCCATATATGATCAATTCTCCATCCAAGACCCCTCTTCAACGCGTAAGGAGCCCTGTAGTCCCAAAATGTATAGGCTCTTAAATCAGGGTTATGCATACGAAATACATCAACAAAGCCCCATGATTTAACGGCTGATAGGGCCTTATGTTCTTCAGGGTGAAACCCAATGCTGCCTGAAAGCTTTTCAGGGTCATACACATCTATAGATTCTGGTGCTACATTAAAATCTCCCACCCACAGAAGAGGCTCGCCGGGTTTAAAGTTTTTTGCAAAATAACCATTTAGCCTTTTAAACCAATTGAGTTTATATTTGAATTTTTCTGAATCAGGAGCAGTGCCTTGGGGTATATAGGTATTAACAATAGGCAAATCATGGATGTAAACAGTGACGATTCTCGGTTGTTCCTCAACATCCTCATCATCAAATCCAAAAAATACCTTTTCCGGTATAGACCTGCTAAGAACGGCAACACCGTTGTATGACTTCTGTCCCTTAAATGTACTATTATACCCTAAGCCTTGGAATGCCTCTATTGGAAAATCCTTATCCTGCACCTTTGTTTCCTGTATACACAGCACATCAGGCCTTTCATTCTTTAGCCAATCTTGAATTATAGGTAACCGAGCCCTTATTCCATTGGCATTAAAGCTTGCTATTTTCATCGTTCAGATCTCGTTAATTGGTTAAGTTGTTATTATTAGAATTTACACCCTTTACCAAAAATTGGACGTCTTATAGCTTTGTAAATAAATTCAGAATAAATAAGTACCGTATTACAAATAACTTTTCCACTATAAAAAGAGGTTTTATACGGCAAAAGCTCAATTTCCTGTCCAGCATATTCTAAATTTGACATCTAATTTTTTACTAAATCAGATACTGATAGCAAACGATAGGACATCCGATTACAGCATTCAATTGAGGTCCTATTCCGAGCAGCTTGATATTGCCACAGATTTGTCGGACATTCAAGAAATCATCAAAAACATGGAAAAAAAACAAATGAAATGGTGGGCTCCACTTACATTCTGAGGACCCAACTTGAAGAGGCAACTGCCAAGGCCGCTTTTTTATTTTCAAAAGGTGTTACAGAAGAACAAGTATTGTTTTGAAAAAAGTTATTGCTTAGGCGCTTATGTAACGTTAAGATACATACATTCTGATTTTCACGTATCTCACCTCACTTCCTTACAGAACGTATAGGGGGTAAAGCACTGGTAAATTAAAATCCTTATATGAAAGGAGGCAGGAAATGCTTAAAACAGGAATCGTTTTAGATAAAAGATATATTGACCATAGACCTGGTGATTTTCATCCGGAAAGCCCTAAGAGGCTTGAAACTATTTATGAGATGCTTAATGATGCGGATATGGTAAACAAACATAGCCATGTTCCTGTTAGAGAGGTGACGTTAGACGAATTATCATATATTCATTCTCAGGGTTATATCAGCACAGTCGCTGCTACTGCAGGCAAGCCCTACGGCTTTCTCGATGGTGACACACAAACATCCTCCGGCTCTTATTTAGCCGCACTGCTTGCTGCCGGAGGTCTTTGCAATGCCATAAAGATGGTAAACGATGGTGATTTAGATAATGCCTTTGGCCTTGTAAGACCACCGGGGCACCACGCTGAAAAAAGCAGCGGCAGGGGGTTCTGCCTGTTTAACAATGTGGCAATAGGCGCAGTATTTGCCCAAAAAAAACTGAATTTAAACAGGGTCCTGATCGCCGATTGGGATTTGCATCATGGCAATGGGACCCAGCATTCCTTTGAAAACGACCCCTCCGTTCTGTATTTTTCTACCCATCAATACCCATATTACCCTGGAAGTGGAAGCTTTAATGAAGTGGGAGAAGGCGCCGGAGAGGGCTTTACCGTTAATGTGCCCCTTTCAACAGGTTATGGAGATGCAGAATATATTGCCATATACAATCAAATTCTCAGGCCTATAGCCCTGGAGTTTAAGCCTGATTTGGTGCTTGTATCAGTTGGTTTTGATATATATAGGGACGACCCCTTAGGCGGCATGAACGTTACACCTGAAGGATTTGCCGGTCTTACACGTATACTCATGGAAATAGCCGGATCTACATGCAATGGAAAACTAATTTTGACCCTTGAAGGCGGTTACAACCTAAAAGGGCTCAGGGATTCGGTTAAGGCCATTCTAAAGGAATTAAGGGGGGAATCAACAATAAAAGACAAAGATTGGTCAGGCATGGAAAATGAGGCAATGCTCTTTCCAGTGATCGACAGGGCAAAAAATATTCACAGGAGATATTGGAAGCTTTGAAATTGGAAATTGGAAATTGGAAACTTGATGAACTCGTAAAAAGTCGTCATTCCTGTGAAAACCGTAGCCCAGATAATCTGCAACTGCTTGAAAAGACTGGATTCCGGCTTTCGCCGGAATGACGGAAAGCGGTATTTCAGGACTCTTTACGAGACCACCCAATTTAAAAGGATTAAAGATTCTCTCTGATATATTCTACGGCATTCCTAAATATTGAAATGCCTTCACCTTCTTCCTTTTCAATACTTTTATTTATCCTGGACATTTTCTCTCTTTTTAAAACCCATTCCGGATGGTTTGTGTAGTGATTATATGCCTCGGGATGCGGCATAATTCCTAATACCCTGCCTGTAGAATCACAAATGCCGGCTATATCATATATAGATCCATTCGGGTTGAATGGCCATTTATTTTCAGCAGGCTTACCATCATTGTCTGCATAACGTAAAACTACCTGATTTTCTCTGATAAGCCTGTCAATGGTATCCTGTGGGGCATAAAATTTACCCTCTCCGTGCCTTACAGGAAGATCAATATTTGAAATCCCCTTTGTAAAAATACATACGGAATCATTAACTGCCTGGAGCTTAACCCAGGTATCTATAAAATTTCCTGAATCATTGTGGACCAAGCCAACCTCTCTTGATTTATAATCGCCATCAAAGCCAGGCAAAAGTCCTAAATTCACCAGGGCCTGAAAACCGTTGCATATTCCTATAACTAATTTTCCCTGCCTTACAAACTCTTCAATCTTTTCACCTATGCTGTATCTCAATCGTGCAGCCATAACAACCCCTGCGCCATGATCATCCGCCCAGCTAAAACCTCCTCCAAAGACAAGAATATGGTATTTTTCAAGCCCTCCTTCAGGGCCTTTATTTTTTTCTAATATCAAATCATTAAAATGTACCCTGTCTGAATGTGCGCCGGCCTTTTTTAAAGAAAAATCTGTTTCATAATCACAGTTCAGTCCGTACCCAGTAAAAACAAGTGCCTTTATATTTTTCATACCAGCCCTCCAAATGGTTCCTTCCAGGCATACTTTAAATCGCCAATTTTCTCCTGCATAATAACGTCGTCATCTACCCCGAACACCTGAAATCCACCATTATCAGTCACCTTTCCTATGCATCCATACTCCATCCCCTCCATTATATCATTGAAGGCCTTCTGCTTTTCATGGTCAACAGTAACTATAAATCTGCCGGCAGACTCGGAAAAAAGCAGTCGTGTATTAGAGAGGCTTTCTTCTGTAGGCACAGACTGGAGATAAAGGTCTACTCCCAGGTTCCCTCCAATCGCACACAAGGCAAGATGAACAGCTAATCCACCCCTGCCGATTGCGTGACATGAGGCAATTAGTCCGTCCTGTATTGACTGGTAAAGGGCATTATAAAGGGGAATAACCTTTTTTGCATTTACCTTCGGCACATTCAGCCCTGTCCATCCCATCAACCGGTAATACTCGCCTGCCCCAAGCTCGTTTTCAGTATTCCCAAGTATGTATATATCATCACCGGGAAATTTCAGCTCCATTGTCACGCACTTACTTATGTCCTTCACTACAGATGTAGCGGTAAACTGAAGGGTAGGCAAACCTGATATTTTCTGCCGGATACCGAAAGGACCCTCAACTTCCCCATCAACATACATGCTGTCTTTGCCTGACAAAAGTGGTATGCCAAATGCAAGGGCGTAATCCCGTAATGCCCAGCATGAACGTACCAATTGTGCCGCCTTATACCTTCCGTCAGGGTTGTTTTCAGGGTCATAAATAATCGTCGGCCAGCAAAAATTGTCCACACCGCCTATATGATCCGGATCACCGCCTACGGAGATTAACCTTCTCACTGCCTCATCAATTGTTACAGCGGTCATGTGATATGTATCAATAAGAGAATAAAAGGGGTTAATAGCCTGGCTTACGGCAATCCCTCTTGTAGAATTAAGTACGGGCCGCACAACTGACGCATCACTAACCATATCCTGTTCTCTTCCTATTAGCGGCTTAACAACGCTACCTCCCTGAACCTCATGATCGTACTGTCTCTGAATCCAGTTCTTAGAACAGATATTCGGTTGTTTTAAAATCTGTTTCAGGAGCAATCCATATTCCTCCGTCTCTCTCCAGACAGGCTCTTCAAGCCCCCTTGACGAGGGAGAGAGCCATTCAGCATCAAATTCCCATTTGGGAAATGACCCTTTAAAAAAATCCATGCTCACATATGCACATGTTTTCTCTTTAAATGTAAGGTAAAGATACCCACTATCGTTATACTGTCCGATAACCGTGCTCTTTACAGCATGTTTTTCGGAAAGCTCTAAAAATCTCTCTATTTTTTCAGGCCTTACTGCAACAGTCATTCTTTCCTGAGATTCGCTTACCCATATCTCCCATGGGTCCAATCCTTCATATTTCAGCGGTACTTTTCCTAAGTCTACATGGCAACCATTGCTCCACCTTGCTGACTCTCCTACCGATGAAGAAAGCCCGCCGCCGCCATTATCCGTAATAAACTCCATAAGACCCTCATCCCTGGCCTCTATCAAAAAATCATGCATTTTTTTCTGTGTATATGGATCACCTATCTGTACATGCCCGGCCGGTGTTGCCTCACCATATGTCTCAGATGCGGCTGTAACCCCATGGATTCCATCTTTTCCAACCCTCCCACCGCACATAACAATTAAATCATCAGGAGAGGTTCTTTTTTCATGAGACGGCTTGCCCTTTATGTTTGATGGCATTATGCCCATGGCTGTTACAAATACAAGGCACTTTCCTATATAAGATTCATCAAACAAAACCTGGCCAAATGCAGTGGGGATGCCACTCTTGTTTCCGCCATCCCGCACACCTTCAATTACCCCGTCTAATAGTCTTCTTGGATGAAGCTTAGGCCTAAGCCCTCCCTTATAATCTCTTGGGCCTACACAAAAACCATAAGTCCCCAAAATTAGCTTTGAACCTAAGCCGGTGCCAAGAGGGTCCCTGTAAACACCTACAATTCCTGTAATAGACCCTCCATATGCCTCTATATTTGACGGACTGTTATGGGTTTCGCCTGTAATTACATAATTAAAATCTTTATCGAACCTGCCTACACCAGCATTATCCCAAAGCACAGATACAACCCAGTCTTTTTTTTCCTTTATCTCTAATGTCGGCGCTTCTATGCAGGTTTTAAAAAGGTTATCAATAGTCTCCTTGTGTCCAGTGGATTTATCATTATACCGAAAAATACCCCTGAATGTATTATGATTGCAGTGATCACTCCTCTCCTGAGATATATATTCAAGCTCCACATCCGTTGGAAGATCAAGTCCAACGGCTTTTCTTTTTGAAACAACATTCTTGTCCAAAAAATATTTTCGGATGACAGGTATATCGCTATCATGGAGCGCAAGATTCCTCTCAAACGATAACTTTTTCAAGGCATCGTCACCAACTATTGAAAAATCCCCTATCAAGGGCTGTTTATCTATTACCACCTTAGGCATATTAATACCTATTCCATGTTTACTATCCCACTTATCACCCTTGTATATTTTCCATTGCTGGATTATATCATTTGCCAATATCTCTTTGGCTATTGTTTCCACGCCGTTTTCTTTTAGATCTCCTGAAACCTTATAGATCTTAGATGTATACACTGATTCTTTTTTACTAAAACTAATATGCAACAGGTCCTCTATGGCCTCAACTGCCGTGCTCCCTGCAGCATCCCTCACGCCCGGCCTAAACCCTACCCATATTAACCAATCAAAATCTCTTGCCAAAGGGGAAAAAGATGATTCCTCTGTAACGGGATTGGTAAATATGTTTCTCCTTAGTTGTTCTAATTGACCTTCATTCAAATCAGCATCAATAGTCAGCACCCTAATTACCCGCACATCTTCAACATTTAGCCCAAAATAGTCATGAGTCTTTCGTTTGATGTTCATTCCCTCTGAGTCTATTAAATTATTTTTTAACCTTATTTCCAGTCTTGCAGTCATATTTTCCCCTCAGTAACCTTTAAATTTTTAGGAATTTGACAAGCTATATAATTTATGTGTTTTGCTGTAGAAGTCAATGAAAATTTGACCTTCCCATAGCTGTTATTTCAATTTCATTTACTGAATTACCAGTAAAAAGTGTACCCATTCAGCAAATGACCCCGGCGCTTCGCTCCAGGGCTATATATGAAAGAAATTGTTAAGTTTGAAAAACTCCTAAAAAATCGAAAGGTTCTCTTTTCCGTCATTTCGGCGAAAGCCGGAATCCAGTAAATTCACCCAGCCCTTTCTTTTAGATTACCCAGTTTAGAAAGTGCTGGGTTCTGGATGCCGGATCGGGCCTGCCCCGCCCTGGATACGGGGTCCGGCATGACGATTTCGAGACTTTTTACGAGATTGTCAAATTTGATAAATAACTATTTTAATTGCTAATTTTAAATTTAGTTTCTTAGAGGCCACTAAGACACGAAGAAAAAACTGATATCAATAAAGAAATACAGTAACCGTTCACGGTTCAAAGGTTAATAATTTTACGATTTTCTCCCTCTTTTTGCTTTTAACTTCAGCATAAATTAGCTTGACGTATCGTAAGAATCTAATAAATCCTGAATTGGACTCAGAATCGAAGCCTTGTTTCAGGAGAGCATATTTCATGCCTCCCTAAATCAGTCTAAACTTGAACCCTGAATCCCGCTTTCAGCGGGAAACGGTGAACCTGTGAACGGTTACGAAATACATATGTAGCCAGTTTTTTTCAATAATATCAATACGTCACATATCAAGCAGGCCCATCAATGCAATAATTCCATAATCTTTGTGGCTTTGTGGCAAGATACCTGAGTAATTACAAAAAAGCCTTGACAAAAGATTCAGATGGAAATAGGTAAATATTTAAGGAGAAAAATAATGATTGTCACACTGATATTTAAAAGCTTTTATTTTTATTTTAGCAGGAGCAGAGGAATGCCTTAGCATGTGACAACGTAAATACTTAGGGACAAAAAGCGGAGCACATGCTCCGCTTTTTTTGTTTAATGAATGCTAACAATGCAATGTGATAGAGAGGAAATTTGCAATGACAAGGGATGCCGCCCAACACATTTTGCCCTTGCGCAAGACCGTTAAGCAGCAACAGCTTGGTATTAATGAAAGGATGGGACTGATAGGCCTCATCTATGAGGGTATGAAATTAGGATCTACCGAAGCTCCCAGCCTGCCGGATCTTTTCAACGACTTATGGGATCTTGTAAATGAAACCATATCCGGCAGCAAAATAGGTCGCCATAAACCTGAAAACTCTCAAAACGGCTTCAGTGTTTTTGAAATAAATGCCGAGTCAGGGGAAAACTTAGGTCGACTTAATATGCTTTATCTGAAAAAACCTATTCCCTGTTATTACCTTGTATATGTTGAAGTAGCCCTGCCATTCAGAAATAAAGGGCTTGGTAATCGCATACTCGAATATTTCAGGGACTTCCTTATAAAAAAATCCGCCGTAGGAATCTTAGACAACATAATACCGGAAGAAGATCCTACCTATGGCATATACCTTAAACAGGCGTGGGAACCGGTGGAGACAATAATCGGTTACTCCATTTCAGGGAAGGAAGATAATTATATGATCTTCGTGCCCCCCAGATTTCAGAATAAGGATATTAGAGGTCCTGTTCTCAAACTTGTGCAACACCTTAAAAGAAAAAGGGGCGTCATTGACATGAGAGACAACGAGCTAATGGTTAGTAAAACCATAGCTGAGTTCAGGGAAGTTTACTCTGCGCTGTTAACCTATTTTAATAGTGAAATAGAAAAAGGGGAAACCTCCATGCTCATGCGGTTTATGTTCACCCGTTTTATAACCAAACTAATCGCCTTCAGGCGCCGAATCGGAGAATTGCTTGGTTATACAGGCGGTGACTCCCTGGAGCAAATAGTTCTTTCCCCCAAGGTTGCGGCTCTTCCCCTACAATCCTATGCCCCTCCGAGTTTGTCAAGCAAGCCGTCTTTTGTAATGGGAGACAAGAACCTGCAGATTCTTCTTCCCAAAGCCTTTAAAAAAAATCCTGCCCATTTTGTTGAATCACTGCCCAATTACAACAGACCGAGCCTCCTTGCATGGCTTAAGGAACAGGGGAAGACACTCTCCCACATCCTGACCATTGGTGACCTGATGGACATAGGCTTTGACCCTACACGCCTAAAAGAAATTACCATTAATGATAATGAGTTTATTTTCGAACGAATTCAGGTAAAACAGCTCTCAGAGCTTAAAAAAAAGAAAGAATTCTTGGAGAAGATAGCGTCAAGGATAATTGGTGGCCGGACCATGGGCTTCAGACTAAAAGCAAACCCTCCATTACTGACAATACGTAACAGGGGAAATGCATATGTGCTGCGCCGTAAAGTAGCAGGAATCCATTGGGAAGAAGCGGTTGAGCAGTTACAAACCGCTCCCCACTTGAGAGATCTAAACGCATCTTTAAGGGTAGACAGGATAATTATTTCCTCCGTGCAGAGGGCAAAAAATATAGCTGCTGAAGGACTGGCCGAAGTAGAACGATCTCTCATTGACCTGCTCACCTGCTTTGTCTCATGGGATCTGAGATCTAATAGGCCTAAGCTTATAATAGATTTCTCAGGCACTTTTATAGAATCGGTGTGGATGGCATAAGAATAGGTTTTTCTTCAGCTTTCTCCAGGGTAGAGGCCGAGGCTTCAGGGATGGTCTTTCGTCAATTCCTGGTACAGAACTGGCTTTGAAGTATAGGGGTAAATAGCACATTCTGATGATATAAACATCACTTCGCTAAATTGCATGAAAGTCCCGCTCTCTGAGCCGTAGGCTTGCCTCTACGAACTGAGGGCAGGGCAGGCTGACCTTGCAAGGCAGAATTAAAAGGTAAAATTACTTATGGAAACAAAAGGTAACCACAGGAATCAGAATCAGGAAATGGAAAAACTATTACCTCTGCAAAGGTGGATCTAAAAGAGCTTTTGCAGGAAATTTATTATATGTTAAAAGAGGACTGTGAAAGGCAAAATATCCAAATCAACCTGACTATAGATGATAAGGCCATACTTGTAACCGGTGACAGAAATAGATTGAAACAGGTATTCTTAAATCTCGTTAAGAATTCCATGGAGTCTATGGAGCATGGAGGAATACTATCAATCGAGACGGTGTTGTCCGCTGACCATGCGGAAATTACTGTAACTGACGAGGGGTACGGGATACCAGAGCAGGATAAAGAGAAGATATTTTCCCCATTTTTTACTACCAAAAGTCATGGGACGGGTTTAGGCCTCTGTATTTCAAAGAGAATTATCGAAGAGCATATAGACAGTTCTTTAACTATGAAAAGCACGGAAGGCAAAGAACATCCTTTAAGATTAGTTTGCCATTGTACGTAGAAATTCACTAATAGACAACAGGGATGGAGCAGATATGACATCTTTTGAAAATCCAAAAGAAACTAATGACAAAAATACAGGCATAGGGGAAAAGTTTCAGGAGGAAACTAAATACAGCCCTGACAAATCAATGGGCCATGCCCTTGACTGGAACCGCCGCCCCGAACCTTATAAAAACCACAAGTCTCCCCTGGCCTATATTCCCCTACCTGACCCTGATATCAAATCAGGCGCCAACCTCCGGCAGCTGCTTCAAGGCAGGAGATCAAGAAGAGAGTATGATGCCGGGCAAAGCCTTAAAGGGGAGCTTCTTTCCGCTATTCTTTGGGCAACACAGGGCATAACGGCGAAATATGGAGAGTTTCTCTTTAGAACAGCGCCCTCTGCCGGAGGGCTCTATCCAGTGGAGACCTATTTATTTTTAAGGGCGGTCGATGGATTTGAGCCTGGAATCTATCACTTTAGACCCCAGATCTTCGACCTTGAACTCCTGAAAAAAGGCAACTATGCAAGGGAGCTTACTGAAGCTGCTCTTGGCCAGACGATAGTGATGGGAGCACAGGTGACGTTTATATGGTCTGCTATAGTGGAACGGTCGAAATGGAAATACCGCCAGAGGGCTTACAGATATATCTACCTTGATGCAGGCCACATAGCACAGAATCTCTACCTAAGTGCAGAAGCCCTGAAATTAGGTGTATGTGCCATAGGGGCGCTTTTTGACGATAAAGTAAACAGTATTATAGGGGTAGATGGAACTGAAGAAACTGTCATCTATATGGCCACTGTAGGTTGGCCTCAATTACATGAATCTCAGGCATGATTTAAATTGCCTGTCAGTTGTCTATTATATGGCGGTCACACCGTAGCATATTAGGCAACTGACTGCAAACCTTTAAGCATAAGATCTTCTAAGATCAGTAGCCCATTTAGTATTTCTTAGGGAAAACAATATAACGGAATACAGAAAAGCAAACCAAATAAGGCTCTACAGTCTAAGAAAAAGTCAACTATACGTAAGGGAAATATATCATGCAGGAAGCGAATATTTTAAAAGAATACAATATAGTGGCTGTAGTTGGCCTGTCAACAAAGCCGAACAGGCCAAGTCACAGGGTGGCCAAATACCTTATCAGCCAAGGTTACAAGGTAATTCCTGTCAACCCTGATGCCCGGGAAATACTGGGAAAAAGGAGCTACACTAACCTAAGCTCTATACCTGAGCCTATTGAGATAGTAGACATATTCCGAAGATCTGAGGAGGTGATGCCTATTGTGGATGAGGCAATCAAGATCGGGGCTAAGGTAGTGTGGATGCAGGAAGGGGTTATTAATGAGAAGGCTGCATCTATTGCCGGAAATGCCGGCCTCCAGGTAGTAATGAATCGGTGCATGCTTAAAGAGCATATGCGTCTCAGTAAAAAGCAGGATTGATTATTCCATAGAAGAAGATAGAATAGAAAAAGGGGGCAGATTACAATATAAGATCATTGTAATTCAAAATCCCTTAAAGAATTAGCAATATCTGAAGAATCTTTGAGAATTCGCTTATCTGAAGTAAATAAACGTAAATTTAATCTCCTTGTTTACCCCGGAAGGCCACAAATTGTGATTTTTCAATGGCCCTGAGAATCAATAGCTACGTTGTTCAGGCTCGCAATAGCCAGCCTTCACGGCTTGCTCTTGATGCTCATTGCTCACCGAAAAAACGCAATTTATAACCTTCCGGGGTATAGTTGAGATAATAAATTCTCGAGGAGGACGACAATTATCATTTTCATCATGTGCGTATGAACCAACTCACAGGGCGCCTTAGGCTTACTGGATCTGGGTAATGTGATAAATAGCCCACTCGCAGAATGAATTGGGGAATCATTTTTTTATCATGGTTTTTTGAGATAATCTCCCGGCCTTCTTGTTCTTCAAGAAACTGAGTCATTGGATGAATGCCTAAATTAAGTTCTCTTGCCTTCAAGGCCATACGTTCAAAACGCCTACCTGTGTCAATAAGTTCAAACACACTTTCTCCATCACTGGTAATTATGAACCAACCACCTCCCTCAGCAACCTGTTTGGCGGTTTTGTCAATCCCCTTTTTTATAAAACCTTCCTTTATAGTGTCTTCTTTATCCATAAATGTACGTAGATACCAACCTACAAAACCTTTTATTTCCATGCTTTCAGTAGTTAGACCGTTTCGGTGCTTTTTGGCATCGGCAGTTTTCAATCGAAGCCATTCACTTAGTTCCCTTTGAGCCTCAGGGCGATAAGACTGAGCACGAAAATATTCAATGGCCCCTTCCTGAATGCATTGGGCGTGCTCGGTGTCTCTTGGAAAATAAAAAAGCCTATCTCTCAAATGTTCTGATAGAGTTGCTACTTCACTTGATTTTATTTCAGAAGGTTGGTAGCCGCCTCTAACAGTCCTGCGTTTGATGAGTCGTTGGAGAGGGTATTTTGCCAATTTTCCTTTTTTTAAGGATATCCGCACAACCTCTTCATCCAATGGGTTTTTTGCTATAACCTCAATGTTGGCCTTTAAACCCATGGTGCCTGCTGCTATAGAAAGATTTTCAATAAAGGCACCGATTGATAGCAAAGACTCCCTGTTTATGGGGTCCACTGCAGGTAGTCTGCGCTGAGGATCAATGCCAATAATCCATTTCTTTGGCTCCAAGATCTTCACAAACCAAGGTTGAGAATTATGTCCACTTGGTGCCAAGGAAGCGTGGTATAAAATAGTCACATCGGTTTCTTCTATGCCAGGGATAGTTTCCAGTAAACCTTTAGAAGGTTGCAGGTCATTTCGAGTAATGCCTTTGCAGGCACCCATAAATGAACCTGCACCAACAACCAGCCCTCCTGCAGCAACAGTTCTTAAAAATGTTCTTCTATTCATTGTTTATTTCCTCCTAACTCTCTATGGCTGATCATATTCAAGCCGCTTTCCCATACTGACAACATCATCGTTTTTAAATCCTATTGATTTGTAAAAAGCAATTACATTCGTATTGGAAGATCTGATCTGAAGATTAATCTTTGGACAGCCGGCAGCTTTTAAGAGACTTTCAGCTTCTGCCATGATTTGTTTGGCAAATCCTTGACGTTGATGCTCTGGAGAGACGGCTAAATAGTTAATCCAGCCACGATGACCTTCATAGCCAGCCATGCAGCTTGCGATTATCTTGTCAGCCAATTCACCAACGAGGAACCATTCTGGACTAACCTTCAGCTTTCTTTCGATATCCTTTGCCGGATTGTTCTGAGGGGCAACAAGGCCACACTCTCGCCAAAGCTGAATGATTGCTTCTTTATCATCTGGTTGGTAACTGCGGATATTCATTTCATTTTGTGATAGTCGAACATTCCCGGTAAGCCACTACGTGCCCGGCAGCGTAGCAAAGCAAGTGGGCGAGTAAGCGGTCAGCTTAAACAGGTTTGTTACATGGTGAATTGTACTTCCTTCACTAAATTTTTGTAGCCTTAGTATACCTTCTCATTAAATGTCTCCATGTTCGCCACATGATACACCTCCTCTCATATTGCTATAACGTCTATACGATATAGTACTCGTGCAGATATGTTCAGAGAGGAAATTTTAAAAAATTGGAAATACCGCCGCCCACCAGTGCAAATAAATACCACTAATCCTGGGAAGAGCAAGAAGCGATGCTAAACCTCAATCTTTAATAAAAACCAGCCTTTTGCACCCACTGCCATGGCTCATTCGGTGAATTTATTTCTCCCACGATTATATTTCTATTATATTTCCCTCGGGATCTCGTAAGTAAACGAATTTCAACACCCCTATGCCATAAATAATTTTCTCGGTAACTTCACCTAATTTAGCAGCACCATTTTTTAAGGCCTCTTGAAATTTTTTTTCAACATCTTCAACTTCAAAGGCAATATGGGTAAAGCCTGTATAGTTTGCCATTACAAGCTCACATTCACGGGTGTCTTTATAAGAGAATATTTCTAACGTAGGACCATTAGCCCCATATCCAGGCAGCAATAAATGAACGCCCTCTAATTCAGCTTTAACCAAACCTGTGGCTTGATCTAACCAATCGCCGGAAAGTTTCCTCTCGGGTGGTTTTACCGTGCAGGCAAAAACATTAATATAAAAATCTGATACCTTTTTCCAATCCCTTGCCACAATATTTGTGTGAGCATATCTCATAATATTATTCTGTATATTTGTTACCGAACGTCCAAGTTCACCGAGTTGGCGGGCCAACTCCGGTGCAACGATTTATGGCGTTTTGCATAGTTTTTAGAAAACAATTCTATAAATTAATGACCAATTTTTTGAACTATTTCCATGTGCTGCATAATATATTCATAATGAGATGCAATTTCATTGATATTTGATTCATCATATTTCAAAGCTTCATTAGGAGATTTCTTGTTATACCCAGGAAGGTTATAAGTGTCCACAATACCGGAGGAGAATCAGTCAATGATCAACCTTTTTATCAAGAATGAAGAATCTTCTGTATTCAGGGATGATAAATTGAAGTGAATCATCAGTTAAATTATACCGGCATATGTTTCTTTTTGGAAACATGTCCTTTGTGTAGCATCTCCCCAGCGTTTTCTTTCTGCGAGCAGTTGCAGAAACTGCTCGCCGTTTTTTACCACCCTTCCACCCACAACATCGACACCTCGGGCAAAAAGTGGATCAGGGAAATATCCCGCCGTTGGGCCAATGATAGAGATAAATGCATCCGGTGAACAGTGGGCAAGAACTTCATCGAGTGAATTGTTCAATATAGTCGTACTGGTGCATAAGATCTTATTACATGTTCTCAACCTCGTAGCATCCAGTGTAATTGGCAGATTGGGATATTTTTTTATTAACTGCTCATTTTTTTCAATAATAATTAGTTCTGCACCTATGTTCCTTATAGTTTTAACTATCCCTAAGAACAAACCTACCATGCCGATCCTGTCTCCTGCAGATACCGACAACAGTCCTAATGAATCGATAGCGGATTCAGCCACAAAACCGGTCTCCCTCATGACATGTTGACAAATTGCGTTAATAGCCGCCAGGCTGATCATCTCTTTAATCGGATCTTCATTGCCAAATTCAAGCGCAAATTCTTGGGGACCTTTCCCTGTAAAATCAGCTATTTTTAAGGTATTATATTGTTCCATTTTTTCATCAGGCAGGAGAACAAAGCTGACACCTGCCGCTCCGCTTTCCAGGCTGATAGCCATAAACTGGGCATCATTTGGTTGACCATCTTTGTGGAATGGTGGGAAGAAAATGTTAGATATTGGTGAGAACGTAAATTTTGACGATAATTCTGTGATCATCTTTCTGAATTCATCTTTAAGACTCATTGTAATCCCTCATATTTTTTTCTGATTAATGATACCAAGCGCCTATATATTAAGGGCTGCAAAATTTGGCACGCCTCAGCTATGCCCAAATTATGGCTATTTAGTGCATTATCAATTACCTAAAAGTCTGATGAACATATCATCTAACTCAAATTTCCGGGAAAAATCGAAAGAAAAACCAGTAGCAGTCAGGCCACAAGCTCATGCTCATTAAAAATCACTCAATTTAGTTGATAATATTGTAAAAAAACATTGTCAACGTTTAAGTGTTGACATAAAAATAATACCATGGATAATTAAAGCAAAGAGAAAGGAGGCACCATGAACGAGAGCACCATTAAAATTAGACTCATGAAGGCTGACGATTTTGACGCTGTGGTTGGGATTGACGAGAAAGTACTCAAGTCTTCCCGGCCGGAATACTATGAACTGAAGTTTGAAATGCTTTTTAAATCCAAAGATTATTTGCCCGCGTCGCTTGTGGCAGAGAAAGAAGATGGGACGTTGGTGGGGTTTGTAATGGGGAGAATCTATATGGGAGAATATGGCATTTTCCAGGAAGGAGCAACCCTGGATACCATCGGCGTTGATCCCTCTATCCAGCATAAGGGTATCGGTGAGCAGTTAATTAATGAGTTTATGGATCATTTGAGAAATGTCGGCGTTCAAAAAATTAACACCTTGGTCGACTGGAATGATTCCAAACTGATAAATTTCTTTAGCGCGAACCAATTTAGCCCCTCCAAAACCATTAACCTGGAACGACAATTTTGATGTAGGTGAGGGATTGGTGACGATATTCATACGAGGACACAAGGAAAGAGGAAGGGGGCGACCTTACATATTCAACATCTTGCCATTTCCTCTTTATCATTATCTGTAAGGCATTCTATGCGGCGGGTAATATCACTCTTTTCCAAGATGCTCTCCAATTCGTTCCTGCACTCTTCCTCTTTTAGCAATACTTGGAGGCTGTCCGAGAATAGTAATTTTTTCTCAAATCGAGGAATGCGAAAAAAATTACCGCAGGTGTATAG
>Ga0307990_1000663_pt1 | contig 30033 bp, 7 predicted proteins | sample EllFjometagen129_FD_203168 | JGI IMG/M metagenome (GOLD analysis project Ga0307990, IMG submission 203168) | Marine microbial communities from Ellis Fjord, Antarctic Ocean - #129 | ecosystem: Environmental > Aquatic > Marine > Unclassified | place: Southern Ocean | collected 2014-10-08
ATCAGAAATATAGGGTGCGGTAATATCATCCCAGGTTGTGAATGAATAGATGAAGGTTTCCATGTCATTACTTTCACTGTTCGTGGCATCAATCCTTACAGTAACCTGTTTATTATAACCAAAAGGAGATACGGGAACTACAGTGACCTGATAGCCTGTCAGTACATCAAGATTATTATATAATGGCAATATATCCACGTTGTTATGGTCATAGGGATATTGTTGCTGAGGTAATCCCTGTTCCTGCAACCGCACAAGTATTGAAGTGCTGTCCACAGATATGCTGTCAACCATATTATAGATATTAAAACTTATTGTAGTATTCACATCCACATTAGTATCTCCAAGACCAGGATTCCAAAATGTTGTGTAGGTCTCATAAACAAAAGTTACATGAAGGGTATAACTCTCCTCGGAGTAATTTCCAGAATAATCCCAGGAATAGATCGTGATATTCACATATTCATTGTTATCAAAATTCTCAGGTAGATCAAGAGTATAACGGTAACCACTACTTATCGGCTGATAGAATAAATATTCTCCGCTTAAATCATATACACCATCATTTATACCTGTATCTGACGATATCTGGACTGATACGGAATCCCGTATTACTCCCGAGGCCTCATCTGTTACATCAAATATGATGTTATCATCTACTTCCATATCTACTCCTGCTGGAATAGGATCATTTGCCACAATAAAGGGGGAAGTTGAGTCCTCATATATGAAAAAATGCCAGGTATAAGGCTCCATCGGTACTCCATCTATGTTCTGGGCATTCACAATCACATTTACAGAGTCTCCATAGTCAAAAAATCCTGTTGCAGCATCAAATGTAAATAGATAATCTGATCCCATAAGATAATAATTCACTTCTTCATCTTCATGATTAAACGTATCATCATTGATAGTAATATTTACTGTTGTTGGCGCAACTGCAACAGTATCTGGTTGTAATCTGAATCTTACCTGGACGTTAGTCGGATTCGCAGTTCCGTTGGTTGGTACCGGATTTATTACTTCTAAGGCATATATCTTTAAAGTAAGAAGCAAGGTAATTAAAATCAAAATCGCTTGAAAATTAGATATTTTTCTATTCATGAGTGCCTCCATCATTTTTTTAGACTCTGCTAATCATAAAATCTTATCATGTTTATTATTGTCAATGTTTTTCACCTGTTTTTTCTAACAACTAAAATTGCCTTATTTACGCTTCCTGACAGTAACTTGTAATTATCCCTTAACAAAATTAAAACAAGATTAGCTAACTTCTTTTTCTATTTTAATTGACAGGATAGCAATATTGATTTGTCCATGATATTAGATTATAATAATAATGGGGAATAAATGAAAATATTAGTCATCAGATTATCCTCTCTGGGGGATATAATTATCACTGAACCGGTAGTTCACACTCTTGCAACCCAATTCCCTGTTGCTGAAATATACTATCTGGTCAAACCTGGATTCAAAGACCTGATGCTTACTTTTCCAGCAAACCTCACAATCCTGCCTTGGAATGATGACCTTGATTCACTCATTAAGTTGAGAAGGATAAAATTTGATATTTTGATTGATCTGCATAATAAACCAAATACAGCCTTGATCAGATTGTTTTGCAGAGCAAAGATTAAAACCATTTATAACAAAAAACATAGTTTAAGACATGCAATTGTTACCCATAAAACAACACAGTCCATCTCATCCACTCTTGATCTATATTTCTCTGCCCTTTCAAAAATCAATATCTCACCTGAACCTCGTTATCCGCAAATTGTTCCTGATGATTCCGCTAAAGAGATAATGGAAAATCACGGACTGAAAAATAATGATTTTATTCTTATCTTCCCGGGTGCCACAAGTAACACCAAAAGATGGCTTACTCATTATTTTGCGGAATTGATAAATCTTATTGTTCCCTCAATGAAAGTAGTGCTGGCTGGTGGTAATTCTGAAAAATCAATCACCTCTGAAGTCACTGAACTATGCCACCATAATATCATTGATCTCACTGCAAAAACCAATCTTAGACAACTGATCTCTCTGACAGACAGTGCCCAGGCTGTGATTGCCAATGACAGCGGACCCGCTCATATTGCTGCAGCACTGCATAAACCCCAGATTACCATCTTTGGTGCCACATCTCCCAAGCTTGGATTTGCACCTCTTAATGATAAAAATGTGCTCATTTCTCAAAACCTGCCCTGCTCTCCCTGCTCTCTTCACGGCAGCAATTCCTGCCCCCTGCACCACTTCAACTGCATGAAAACCATCACCCCACAAATTATATATAAAGAATTGCTCAAAATACTATAAATAAAGAAAATCCACCCCACAAAGCAGGAGTTTTGAACGGTACCCCGGACAAGACTTCTGGCGACCGTTATTCTCCACAATATTTCAAAAGGATTTTTTCGTGTAAATTCGCGGTTTTCGTGGTTTAAATTCTCTTACATTACATTTATCCGTGCAAATCCGTGTAATCCGTGGCTAAAAATTCCTCTTTATATCTCCCCGGCAGCACTAATAGATGATTTCCCAGTGGTCTTTCAATCAGTTTTGTCAATTCACATGGATCAATGCTGATCTCAATCTGCGTTCTGCAAAGGTTTTCTTTCTGCAGATGTCCCGTTACCCTGCCTTCTGCTACCCAGATTTCATCAAGATTCCTGCCACCCAGACGAAATAATGTCACCTCATCATAATTAAGCTTTCCCTGAATTCCCACTCCCAGTCCAGACTCAAAATGGGAACGCAGTACTATTTGCTTCAAAGCATTCAAAGGTGCTGTGCAATGTGCCAATGTTATTATAGATCTTTCCCTGTCAATCCTGGCTGGATTTGCCATCCAGGGGATATTTCCTGTCTGCTTTTGAGCCCAAGCCATACCCATAATACTGGCAATATCTCCCTCACATCCTGCTGGGATATTCTCAGAATTTAACTTTCCCATAGCATAACAGGCAGTCATACTAATATCTTTCACCAGATCAAAACACCTCACAGTAATCCCATCTAACTCTTTCTCGGTAATGATCTCCCTCAAAGCTTGATATACTGCTTGTGAATTAATAAGATCCTGTTCATTGGGTTCCTGCACCTCATCTGCCCAGTTTCGCACTTCATCACTCCCAGCTCCTGACAAAAAACTTTTGATCAATTCCTGCAAATATGTTATATTAAGTTTTACTAATTCAACTCCCCAGCTATTATGTAATATTTCAGCTGAATGCGAACTCGCTATCAACCAGTCTGAGGGTTCACCAATAACCCCGATCCGTAAACCCATTGATTTTGCCCGGATTTTTCGGCTATTATAACTGCTCTCCCCTCTTTCCATACCAAAGCTTTCATCTTCCAAATCGATTATCCGCACTACTCGTCCTAATTGCTGCCAGTATGCTGATATCTCTAAAGCTGCTGCCAAAGAATTATTCCCTCGATGCGTATATAAAATTATCTCTCCAGTAATGTGCTGACGGATCACATCAACTGCCAATTGCTCAGTCCCACCCGTAAGAATCAGTAATCCCTGAAAGTCTTCGTCTGATTCGATCACTTGCACATCCTGCTTTTGCAAACCATGAAATAATTGAGTCAATATCTGCTGCCTCATCACTTCATCCAGAAAATCCGAATAAATTACTTTTAACCTCAGTCCCATCTATCACTCCCATATAAATTTCTTTTACTTTTCACCTCTTCAGCTTATAATATCCATAAAGTCTATCATGTCCATCCCGTCCATAAAAATCACTCCACCCCATCCAAAATTAATCTTATCTACAACACAGTAATCCGATTATAATTATAATGAACGTAATTTATGAATAAAAGTGAAATATCGTGATTTTTTACTGAAAATTGCAATTTTTCACTCAGATAATCGATAATTTCTCTAAAAATCAATATTGTTATACCCATAGCATCATCTAAATCTATTCATAGTAGTCATTACAGACAATATAAGATTTCACTTCACCTTCCAGGAAGCTATGAGGAAGAACAACAAAGCACATAGTGACATTTTTTTGTTAGATAGTGCTAAGTTGTTCAGGGTTATTAGTGAGAATAGTACAGTAGTTATATGGTAATAGAAATGAAAATAGAAATGAAAATAGGGATTTTGCTAACAAAATATTGATGGTGAAAATATAGCTCCTATAGATCAAATGAGACCTATAGGAGCTATAAGGATACTGATATTTATTTAAGCAGGATGAGCTTGATGATCTCTGAGGAATCAGCTGTACTGAAATGCAGGAAGTAAATTCCACTTGATTGAGCTACAGCATTCCAGACAAGGGAATGAGAACCTGCTTCCAATTCACTATTCAGGAGAGTAGCCACTTTTTGTCCCTTAATATTGTATACTTCCAGTGATGTCAAGCCAGTTTGAGCAGTATCGAAGTTGATAGTGGTTTCAGGGTTGAATGGATTTGGATATACCGAGATGGCATCCGTTAGTACTATATCCTGATCATTATCCGTGGCTGGCAAGTCAATGACAACGGGATAAATGAAATCCCCGAGTATCATATCAGCCTGGAAATCGAAGTAATATTCCAGCGGTACTATTTCTGATTCAGGTAATTCCTGATAATATAACTGAAACTCTTCTTCTGCTGTATCATTGCTGTAAAGCATCAGAGAATAGTATCTTCTGTCGAATATCTGTGAATAATCAAGAATCTGGCAGATACTTCTAACTTCATCTCCACAGTAGGCAATTAATTGCGAACCTTTTGACATTGTCAAGTTGCTGGAGGCTATAAGCACAGCATTGAATTCATAATCATGAGGATTAAAGCCGCGCCAGGCAGGGGTTGCAATGGTTTTAGCACTGGCTGTGCTGCTCATACCTGCCAATGAATCAAGCTGAGGATACACAAAATCAATATCATACTCAATATTCAGCAAATATCCAGCTTGAGGTTCAAGATTCGATAAACTGCCAACCCAGCCTATATCAGTGTAGTAAATAGCGCTATGGGTTTGGTTTTTAATATTTGTTCCGGCATTACCCAGCGGTGCGAGAGCAACATTGATCTCCTGAGGAACCTGAGGAGCATAAGAAATCCAGTTCCAGCCAGTTACAAGTCCATAAACAGTTTCATCAACCGGAACAGGCAATCCAGCAAATTCAAATGTAACATTATTAGTTACTTCCATTTTATAGAAAGTGGTATTATTGAGATAATTGAGAGAACCAAACCAACCCTCTCCAAGATAATATAAAGAGTTTTGAATTTGACTTCTGATAGAATGGGCATTGTCATCCAATGAATTGAGGACATTATTTACAGACATATCATCGGCTACAACATTGAATGAAATCCAGTTCCATCCTGGGATAAGGTCTTTACTTATAGCTACAATATCAGACGGAGTCACAATGATCTCAATCTGGTCTGTGCCAGTAGCTCTTGTTTGATTATCATCTACCGTAAATTCCATGATCTCACTGCCAAACCAGTTTGCTTCCGGGACGAAATTCACATTCACATCATCAATATCCACGGCAATATGTTCATTACCCGCGACATAAAGCTGAAGTTCATCACCATCCACATCATCGATATAGGTGCTGAAATTAACCATCAATGAAGTATTTTCATCAAAGGTGAAATTCTCTGGCAAATCAATAAACGGTGGTGAATTTGGAACTATGTTATTTACTGAATATCCACTGTCAGGCAGGGAGAAATAGAAAATCCCCGGATTAGAAGTATGAGCACATACCTTGAAGGCTGACCATTGGATTCCTGTTTGTTCAGTAGAATCTACCAAAGTGGGTACGATATAGCCATAGCTAAAATTCTGAGTAGCGGGAATGAAGCTGACAGCTATTTCATATTCATCTTCACGGACTTCATCAATTACATTTTCCTTCTGCTTGGCAAAAACAGAAACCGATTTATCTTTTTCCTTACTAAGAGCGGTTTTATTCACCGAGATTTCAGGCTGAAAAGCAGTTTTCGATTTCTGTTCAGGGGCAGGAGTACGCAACTGGTCAGTTTTTCGCCAGATACTGTAATATGAGATCTGCTGATCTGAGCCTTCAATATCAGCAGTTGATGCCAGCCAGGAAAGTTCTATGAATCCACCTTCATCATCGGGAACATCTGCAACTGAAGTGATCACTGGATTAGGACCGATAAGTATTTCCACAGGTATGCTTAATTCGGGTTCTACTGGATCATTGGAATAGATAGCATATTGAGCTGAATATAGTCCATCGGGCAGGTTCTGCATATCGAAATCAAAGGTAACCTGTTTTGATTCTCCCGAAACCAGAGTATCAGGTTCCGTGAATACATTCATCCAGGAAGTTTTATCAGATGAGATAATATTTGCAAGATCAAGATCATTATTACCAATGGAGAAGGTATTTATGATCAGGTTAGTATTAAGATCAACCTGAGAAATGTGATTATCAGAATCAGAAGTGATGAAGAGATATTTTTCATCGAAAGATAAATTAACATCCCAGGGAAGATAAATACCTTCGATCTGACCTATCTGGGTAAGAGTTTCAGTTTCCAGGATCACAACTTCATTTTCATTGTAATAGCTGGCGTAAACGATGCTGCCGTCAGCAGAGATTTCAAGACCTCTTAACTGGGTCATAGCGGCACTGGTTTGGATGATCTGATTTGCAGTAATATCAAATTTGCGGACGTAATCTCTATCCACCCAATACAAATAATCTTCATCAGGTGAGAGTTTCATATCATAGCCATTTGAGTACCCGTCGATATTTTGGATGTGTGACTGGGTGGTGAGATCAAAGATGCAAAGATCATCATTACCATAATTATTAGCAAAGAGCCTGGTACCATCAGAAGTTGCAATCAGTTCACGGGGGGATGACAGTCCGCCAGTGATACTGCCTTCCCATTCATAAGTGGAAGTATTGATAACTTCAATGCGGTTTTTTGTCCAGTTAGCGATAAAAGCATAAGTACCCAGAGCATCAAATGCAATACCTGAAGTTCTAGCTCCTTCCACCAGAATATTAGCAACGATCTGATTGGTTTGAGGATCAAGAACAGATACAAATCCAGCATCCTGGTAAGTAATCCAAAGCTGTCTGCCGTCAGGAGAGTATTTGAGATTCCAGGGAGCATTGAAGAGCATATTTATCTCTTCTATAACCTGAGTTTGAGGATTCCAGCAATGCAGCAGGAATCTATTATTATTACCCACATAGTATCTATCCTTATACATACCTGCTGAGGGATAGAAGATCAGGTCATAAATACCCGTATTGGAAATGGTAATTTCTTCCTGCAAAGTTGCATTCGGCAGGAGAGTATGTGAGATTTGAGATGGAGCAACTTCAATCTGAGCAGGATTATACGCAGTAGCACTCAGTTCTACAGCAAGATCATTAGCATTACTATCAAAAAACAGTGTACCTGAGAGAGTCCCTGCTGTAGTTGGATAGCAATATACTGAGAGAACAAAGTTAGTATCTGGAGCAATAGTAACCTGATTAAGCGAAGTGTAAAATTCTTCTGGTTCAGCAGTCATATCAGTGATAATCAGTTCATCAGTACCAGAATTATATATAGTGAGATCATAGGTATTTTCGTATCCATTCCAGGCAGGATCAAAGCTTATAAGCTCTTCCTCAACATAGAGATTTGGCTGATCAGTATTGTGATGCACAATTACATCGTAGATAAATTCTTCATTTACCGGGTCATTGGTATAGAAAGGCAATTCGAGATAATAATCACCACCCGGCAGAGATGTTGTATTATAAATGAGATCGATGGACTGTGAATATCCCGGATCAATAGTTCCAGCGAGTTGAGTATCAGTGATATATAGCCATGGAGGCTGCTTGGTGCGGAAAGTGGTAATTGTTGTGGGATAAGCACCAACACTAATATAGGAAAGGTCATCTGTAAGCAGGTCAATAAGAGCGATCCTGTTAGAATTTGAGAGAGATGCCAGCAAATAGCGCCCATCTTCTGTGAGTGCAACTGACCACACATTTGAAGACAGGGAATAATTCTGAACTACTGTGAAAGAATCCGTTTCTACTTTAAAAATCTTATTTGTGTCCCAGCTTCCAATATAGAGATATCTATTGTCAGGTGACCAAATGGGAGTTCTGGGGTAATCGATATTCGGGATATTCGCAATAATGGTATTAGATGATGTGCTGCCAATTTTTACGTCATCTCCATCACGGAAAGCAAACTGCTTGCCATCAGGACTGATTTCAATACCCCAGGGATCAGTAAATCCTGAGAGTACTGCTGCCTGGGTATATGTTTCAGTGTCCATAACGATAACTTTATCTGTTCCTGTATCTGAGATATAGAGGAACTTACCATCTGGAGTCACATCGAGCCAAGCGGGATTATTTATATCCGTACTGAAAGTAGTATAAAGAGCCAGCGAATCTGCTTTATATACAGCTATACAGTTATTAGTCTGATCAGCTACATAGGTGAATTCACCATCTGGAGAGAAGGCACAACCCTGTTTATTTGTACCAGTGGCATTGATAACTTTATGCTGGCTATTTTCCAGGTCATAAACACTGATCTCATTATCATTCATGTAAGTGATCCAGAGATTTCTTCCCTCCGGGTCAAGGTCGATATTATGAGGACGGGAATAAAACCCGGCAATGGTTTGGGTCTGCTGTGTTTCCAGGTTAATGATGGAAATCGTATTGGCATTATAATTTGTCACATAGGCGTAATGCCATGTTTCAGAATCGCTTTGGATGCGTGGATAAAAGTCATATTCCAGGGGATTATCACCGATATTGGACAAAGTGAAACTGGATATTATGGAATCTGCAGTAGTTACAGTAGTTTCCAGATAATCTGGAGAAAATGCTATCTCCGGGGCAGTTATACCTGCACCAGAAAGGTAAACTACATAAGCACCATCAGTGGGGTCATTATTTACGAAAGTAAGTGAATCATCCCAAGTCAAGGCTGCATCAGGGTTGAAACTGATATTGAAATCCTGGGACTGACCAGGAATGATCTCAGTGATCCTTTGCAGTTCCGGTAATTCACCCGAGAATTGATTTGAACTGAACATGATGTTATTGATAAGAAGAGTATCTGAACCGCAATTAGTGACCGTGAGTGGTAATATTGCATCACCACCGACAAATACCTCACCAAAATCAAGTGAATCAGAATCAACCATGATACCGGGAGCATTTAGTACATCAATATTGAGCGGGATAGTGATCTGCTGTTCATCAGGATCATTAGAGAAGATATTCAGATTCAGATTATACATTTGCGCTTCCAGGAAAGCGGCATCAAATTTCATTTCCGGAGAGAAACTGCTTCCATTTTCAAGATCAAAATAGTTCTCGGAGAAATCAATTACACCACCTTCCAGATGAATTGTCACATTATCTACATAGGCATCAAGTTGATCATATGCACTTGATGTAGAGCCTACATTTGAGTAAAGTCTAATCTCTACCTGATCACCAGGTTGGGCTAATCCAGACATATCATGTTCTATATATGCCCAGTCCATTGTTTGATTATTGGCAGTATCACACAAAAGATAATATCCTGTGCCATTCACCTGATAGTAAATTCTGAAATCGCAATCAACTTCGGAAGTGGTTATTTTCACCCACAAAGATATTTTCAGGAAGGAACTGGTCATGGTTATGGGATCAGTGGTGATAAATCTATCGTAATTATTAGCATAGATTCTCAAGGAATAAGGAGTTGAATAGCTGTAAGCTGTAGTAGTGCCCAAAGTGCCACTAGAACCGCCACCATGCCAGAAACTACCTAAAACTCCATTATCAAAATCATGGTATTGCTCATAAAAATAATCTGGCAATTCATCACAATAGATATTACCTTTTAGGTGACTCAATCCCTGATTTGAGATCAAGGGATATATGGAGAAGCTGTCACCAGATGCAATATTCTGCTGATAATTTGGTGGTGAAACGGCAATATCTGAGGGTGGAACCATTACATTTACAGGAAGAGTTTGGGAAGTATTCAGGGGGTCATTGCTTGAGACCACAATTTCAGCCGGATAAGAACCAAAGTCAAAATCGTCTGTATGGAAGGTGCATTCAATGATCTGCTGTTGACCGGGATCAATGGAGAACTGGTTTTCTGAGAAACTGATGAATTCATAAAGTGGAGCAAACCAGACGTCATCAATTCTCACTCTGAACTGATCAGAATAGCTGGAAGTGCTACCCACATTTCCGAATAAACGAACGCGGATCTGGTCACCAGGATCAACATCCTGAGTTTCGACAATAATATTATTCCAGTCCGTGGTTTGATTAACTGGAGAATCATAGATGAGATTATAATCGCCATCATTTTTCTGCCAGTAGACCTGGAAATTACAACCCACCTCAGATTGAGTAATTTGATAGGATAGACCGATTCTAAGGTATGAATTTAATATTATGAAGGGATCAGAAGTGATATAAGAGTCATAATTATAGGCATACATTTCCACATAACTGGGATTAGTAGAATATTCTCCATGGATCAAATTGATACTTCCTCCACTGTTATAGCCTGTCCAGGTATCGTTCCAGACCCAATCATCAAAATGATCATATACCGCAGAAATTGTGTCAGGCACCATAGCTGTGAAAGTTCCCGTAAGAGTATCACCACCCTGATTTAGAATTGTGATATTTTCGGAAAGCTGGTCATTCTGGAGAACAGTGACATCAAACTGGCTGGGAAGTATTTCCATAACGGGGTCATCAAGTCCCATACCAGTGAGAATTACTTCGATAACAGGATTGGACGGATCATCACAATTTATCTGCAGAATATCCTCATAGAGGATTGCTTCTTCAGGAGCAAAGGTAACATAGAGGGTGTCTTTCTCATTTGCAGAGATTACTAAATTAGTGTCTGACAAGGTAAATATATCTGGATAATTCAGAATAGAAATATCTGAAATAGTTAGAGGAAGAGTTCCATTAGAGTACATTTCCAGAGGAAGCACCTTGAGAGTATCAATGTAAATAGAGGAGAATCTTAGAGTATCCTGCAAGGTTATACTTACTGCCTCCAAAACAGAGAGTGAAACAGGAATATTCATTTCATTATTATCCACATCATTGCTGAGAACAATGATATTTTCTGAATACTCTCCCGGGGAAAGATCCGCTGCACTTAATATAAATTCCACATCAAGGCTTTCACCAGCAGGAATAGCTCCATGATCAGGATTTGCTGTAATCCAGGGAACTAATCCACCATTAATGGAATCCTCGTCATTAAATGGATAAATGAATCCATAATTAATATATGATCGAGTGTTTATAGAAATTCTTCCTTCAGAAGCATCTCCACCATCTGGATTACCACCAGCAAATCCAGGTGCTCCATACCCACCAGAACTAAGTATCTCACTGAAATTCATAAAAGTGCCAGCAACTAAATATATGGACCCGCCAGAACCGCCACCACCGGCTCCAGGTTCACCATTACCTGCCATATATCCACTGTCACCATCGGTACCATTAGAAATGATGCTTCCAGAATTATCAATTGAATTACAGGAAATCATAATTATACCACTGCCATTTCCACCAGCACCACCATATTCTGAACCATTATCACCATCATCACTGCCGGAGCCACCACCTGAACCAAGATAAATCCGGGCTGGGAAATCAGCACCATATGCCAAACCGGCAAAACCACCATTATAATCTCCATGGCCAGGACTGCCATTTTGGGTGTATCCAGCTCCACCTCCACCATTCTCATTGTTTCCAGTGCAGTAACCTCCACCGCCTCCACCCAGATTGGGATCATAGCTGCGTGTACCGGTACCAATGATGGATTCACCCTGTAATCCAGTTGCATGTATTACAGTATTTATTGCTCCACCACGGTAACCCTTACCAGTTACATTAATAGCACCAGTTGAATTCAATACCACTGAACCATTAGCCTTGAAAAATACTATTCCACCAGTTTCTCCATTCCAGCTTTCACAGGTTATAGTGCCACCCACTGTTACATCAGTAAATTGAGGGATGCGAATTACCTGATGTTTTTTCTCAGCAGTTTGATCATAGGAATACTGGAGATTTTCAGCTAATATAAGTGAATTGGCATTAATTTCAGTGATTAAATGAGTTTCATGATTGCCAGTGACATTTAAGATGGGATCAGTTTCATTATCCTGCATTGAGATGATCAAAATTTCATCCCCGGGGTTAAAGCCTGTAGCATCAAAGATGGTAATAAATTGCTGTCCGGCAGGATTTGAGTCAGTTACTCTTGATTTAACAGAATCAGTATAATTTACTTCATCAATATTCACGACAAGTTCACCATCACTACCATCACCAAAATCGGCATTTACTATCTGGAAATTGAGATCAACACTTCCAGAATTTATAATGGAAATATTGTGAGAGCTGTTATCTCCAACAAATAATGTGTCATTTATCAAAGCAGGTTCTAAGGCAATTTGCGGAGATTCAGGGCAATATCCCCAAAGACTGATAATATCTGACAATCCGGCATTTGTGATAAATTGAGCTTCTCCAGTATCTTCACCGTAATCAGATGGGGAATAATATATCCTGAACTGCTGAGAACTATTTATCCCAATGCTGGAGGTAGTTTGAATTGCATAAAAATCATCATTAATAAATGAAATATCTGTAATCAGGAGACTATCTGTGCCAGTATTAGTTACAGTAACCTCTCGATATGTGTTACCTCCCAGATAAACATTACCATAATTTAAGGAATCCGGTGAAATCTCCACTGATGGAATTCCAGTATAATCGAGGGACAAGGGAATTATGAAGTCTGAATTAAAGGGATCATTATGTTCAATGATCAAATTTGCCCAGTATTGCCCTCCATTGATATCCAGAGGATGGAAGTTAAGCTCAAGTTCAGAGTTTTCACCAGGCATAATACCTCCTGCTGAGATTCCAGTCAGACTTACCCAAACAGGGGCAATATATAGATCAGAGTCCACGATCTGGGCATCTCCATAAGGTTCAGCTGTGTTACTATTTGCAGATAGATCATCCCAGGGCTGATTATTGAAATTCCAGTAGCCCACAAGTCCAATCTCTATGCCAATTAATGAATTTTGCATGAACGCAAGGATATCTTCCTGTGAAGCAGCATAATCAAATAAGCTGATCTCATCAATCAAGCCATTAAATGAGTTACCACCGGGAGATGGTGTCTGTTCTGTGTTATCACCAATGATAACAGGTCTTAAACTCGCTTCAAATCCTTCGAAAACTGATTCTGACATTGATTCACCATTAAGATAGATTTTCACAATGCTACTGGTGATGTCCCAGCTGATGCCCACATGGTTCCATTTATCATTAATAGCACCTAGGAAGCTGATATTGCTGATATTGTCATAATATATTATCAGATCCTGAGGATAATCCATTGATTGATTGACAGTGATACCCCAGAAATCGCTGCAATCTCGGGTTATGATACGGGTTTCAAAATCCCCTGTAATCGACTGGGATCTAAACCAGACACTTACAGTGAAATCACCTGAAATAAGTTCATCCGCTTCAGAAGTGGAAAGTAGGGTTACATAATCAGAATTACCATCAAATGATACTGACTGATCATTAACATCTGTAAGATGACCCTGATAATCAAGTTCAGTTGCTCCAGTATTGGAAATAGTTAGCGATTGAGAAAAAATCTCCTCACCTGCCAGGATTTCAGCAAAACTGCTGTCTGAGACAACTATAACTGGAGGTAAAATGCTGTGAGCTTCCAGGGTGACGTACATAGTCTCGTCATTATTTAGAATTGTGAGTGTGTCTTCTTCAAAAGCAGTTTCATCTGGTGTGAAAATTACTGAAATAAGCTGGGAAGCTGCAGGTGAAAGAACAAATGATGTACTGTCAACATCAAATACAGGATTACTGCCAGAAATATCTGTGATAATTAAGTCCGCATATCCTGTATTTGTGATCGTAAAGCCAAGAGTATCTGCAAAGCCAACAAAAATAGAATCAGCAAAAATAAGAGCATTTTCTGAAAGAGTTATTTCGGGTGCATTACTAACCATTAGGCTCAAATCAGCAGTTACAAGAGGTTGGAGAGGATCAGAACTGGTAATTCGTAGTTCACCACTGTAGTCCCCATTCAAAAGACCATCAGCATTCATCAGCAAATCAATATTTTCCGTTTGTCCCGGGGCTACAGTACTGCTGTCTGGAATAGTATATGCCCATGGAGCTGCAATTGAACGAGGTGCTGCCAGACCATAAGGCTGATCACCGGTACCTACTATCCACTCTTCATCTATCAGGAAGCTGGTAAGATCAATTCTTTTGATCACATCATCATCTCTTGCAGATACATAACACCAAAGACCATCTTCAGAAATACTGATCCCTACAGGTCTGTTGAAGGGTGTAACCTCTGTAATATGACCAAGCTGCCAGTTAAATATTCGTACCCGATTATAATTAATATCAGCGACAATAACAAGGTTTCCATCAGGAGATACATCCAACTCGCGTCCATAATAAAATCCACTGTATTCATTTTGATATTCCAGTGTTTCTGCATCATAGCGTCTTATTCTGTATCTATCTGATGTATATAGCCATCTGCCGTCAGGACTTAAAGCCAGATCATACCCATATGTGTAGCCACTGGCAATTTGAGTGAATTGTTCTGTAAATGTATTGAAAACATGCAGATATGAAGGACTGAGAATATACAGCATCATTCCATCAGCCGAAATTCCCAAAGCAACAGGATCAAGATTTGTGAATGAATAGGATGTAACTTCATTATTTGATAGATCAATTTTCTCAATCACGTTTTCACCTGGATTACCAATATAGGCATATCCAGTAGTGAGATCAGTGCAATTGTGTGATATTGCAGCACCAGATATATGGCTTCCACCAAGTTCTATTGTAGTCAAGGTTGATAAAGTATCGGTAAAATCACTAACTTCAGCATAACTTACGAATCCATTATTGGGATATGTAATCCAGATTATTGAGCCATTATCATTTAAAGAAACCCGATCTGGAGCATAAGGAACATCAATACTGCCAATGATCTCACCTGATTCCCTGTCAATTGCTGTAATCTGATTGGAATTATAACATGCCGTATATATTCTATTAGAATAATCCGGTAAGACAGTATCTCTGCTGTAAGTAGTGAATGATAAAGAATCTTCTCCGGTATTTGAAACTGATAGGATAAAACTCTCCTGCTCTCCAGTCATTAAGCTTGTGGAGAAGGATGCTGGATCAATACTTATCGTGGGTGGTAATAAACTAAATGCCTGTAAAATAACAGAGACATTTTCATCATTATTTACCAGGATCATCTCAGCAGTAGTATCTTCTGAGACTTCTGGAGAGAAGGTGACAATTACAGTATCAGACTCTCCTACTTCAATACTCAAGCTGGTTTCTTCTGCAGCAAAGGCAAGATTGGAGAATTGGATATCAGATATTTCCAGAACACCATTACCAAGATTATAAACTACCACTGATTGGCTGTTTGACATTCCCACATAAGTAGATTCAAATTGTAGAGAATCAACCGATAAATATAATTCGGGGTCACCCGTAATAGTGGTTGTAGTGGCAACATTAACTTGTGGATTTCCAGGATCATTGCTGTTAACCAAAATATCAGCATAATAAATTCCTGGATAAAAAAGCCCGGAATTAAATTGAACATCAATGATGTCACCCGAAAGAGGAGTTAGATTTCCAAGCATGGGTGACATTTGGATCCAGGAAGGTCCCAGTTGCCTGATCTGTAGACCCCAGTTATTAAGCACACCACCATCCCCGTTAGAATAATCTGTTATCCGTAAAATCCATTCACCAGTAACCAGTTCACCTTCAAAGATATTCAAACTTCCAGGGAATGGCATAAAAGATCCATCAAATGGCGCAGTGCCATCAGTGATATACACACCCGATTCATCATCAAAAGTTGTGATCTGATAATTATCTCCGCTTCCTCCATTAAATGAGCTAAGGATAATACAAGTGCCTTGAGGAGATATCAGCTCCAAAGTCATATCTGCATCATAACTATGCAATATATCTACACTGACATTAATATCACCTGACAGATATTCATCATCTATCTCAATACTTGATTCAGTAATCGTACCTGCTCCCGGACCGATACCATGAGGTACATCGGCAGATTCATAAGAATACTCATTGTAACCAATAGGAGCTTCTGATTCAATGAAACTCACATCACCATAAGGAATACCATTTTTACCATTGCCAGACATATCAATGAAATGTCCGTCAAAAGTCCAGTACCCAGCCAATCCTTCTTCATTGCTGCTTAGCTGTGAATTCATGGCAAATTGGATTTCGCTCTGATTGCGGGCATAATCCCAGATGCGAACTTCTTCTATCTGACCATTAAATGACCAGTTATTATCATAATAAGTTCCCACCCAGCCATTGCCAACGCCATTAGACGTTATTGTATGGTTCCAGGCAGTTTCAGCCTGCAGCTCTCCATTTATATATATCTTCACATATTCACCATCAATGGTGGCTGCCAGGTGATACCACTGGTTTTCCTGGATGAGTCCTGAGGGAGTATCCAGATGATTGTCGTCATTACCGGAATAAGAAAAATATAACCTCACATATCCACCACTCATCAGAGAGAACATATATTCCCGAACATAGTCATTACCATGGTACCATTTTGCAAGTATACAGTTATTATCATTATAAACATTACCTTCCGGATAAACCCATGCTTCCAGAGTAAATACTGAAAGGTCAATATCCGGGGTCCTCAGATAATCATTGGTACCATCAAATCGAGCAGCATAACCAGCATTATTACCAGGATTATTTCTTTCATCTTCACGAGTTTGACGGGCTTTTGCACCTGCTGTCAAAGCAAGTTCCCTTTTATGCTCTACAAAGCTTGCGGATTCAAACTTATCCGACTGGAGTTTTGTAGCCTCCAGAAGCGTTCCCAGTTCCAGCATTCGTGCCGGGTCTGGAGTATAACTGCTTCTGCCCGTTATATTTGGTTCATCTGCCAAAACAGCTGTCAATGCATATCCCAAATCAGCATTACCATAATTCTGAATGTTAAAGGTTACTGATTCTTCTATCCCGCTTACCACGCTTACGTTCAGTTCATCAGGAAGAACAGTAATTTCCGGTATGTTACTATCTTCTGTCACTTCCATAAAATCATTAAGCTGATTATTATTTTCATTAGATTCTGTTATCAAGTTGTCAGGGTCAATTACTGCATAAATATAGTGCATTCCAATTAAGGCATTTTGTGTTTGCCAGTTATAGGTAAATATGGCATTTGCACCAGGCAATATCTCTGAATGAACATCCCCGCCAATCTCATAACCATCTGCAAGGGGGTCTCCATCATAAAATCTCACTGCCACATCACCCGCAGTAATCTCACTCTGATTCATCACATCAAGGGAGATCGTCAGGATTTCACCCTGAATAACCACTACATCTGACCTGTTATTGATATTCTCAAAATATAATGAATTTGCTGCCAAGTCTGGCTGCATTAAATTTATCAGGTCAGTATAAGCAATATTATTAGCCTCATTTCTTTCACTGATGGTATTGGCAGAATCAACTTTGGCATAGACTACAGATAGCCCATAAGGTGCTTGCCAGGGTAGATCAATGGTCACTGATGAAAATGCCGGCAAGCTTGCTATAACAGTCTCACCTATTTTTTCTGAAATTTCTGAGCCAGGATTACCATTCCACAACTGGAATGAGAAATTATTAGCTTCCACACCTCCAATATTGCTCAAAGTGCTGGTGATATTCATCAGACCGCTGCCAGTATAACTGATATCTTCGTTTGATATTTCCAGATCAGGATTGATATTCAGCTGGCAAATTTGAGTATTATTAGCATAATTTAGTTCTGCTATACTGCTGTCTGGATTAATTACAACCATTATATTACGAATTCCTGCCATACTTGTGTATAGCATAGTGATTTCTGTTGAACTTCCCACAGCCAGACTATCGATCATAGTAGAGCCCACCAGTATATCATTATCATAAAGTCCTACACTGATACCTTCAACTGAAGCTCCAGAAAGATTTGCAGCCGTTATATAGAATTCTATCTGAGCACCATTGAGAGGATTGGCTTGCGAGGTAGCAATTTCCATCAGGGTCAAGTCAGGATAGATATTCAGAAATTGAACCGCTTCATTATTGGTTTCATCAATTTCCTCAATAGAATTCAGAGAATCCAGAAGGACTGTAAACTGATGCTGCCCACCAGTTGCCTGCCATTCATATTGCAGTTCAACGATTCCATCTGGTGGCAAAGTTTCTATAATTGTGGAATAGAGCAGTTCCCCCTCCGCTGAAGTGCCATGAAATAGCTGCATAGTACAGTTTGAACTGGTCACATTACCTTCATTTGAAACCGAAAAATCTATCTGCAAAATCTCTGTTTCATTAAACTCTGGATTTTCCAGACCTGAAATGATAATATCATCCGGCGTTATTTCCAGATCAGGAGCCAGAGTGATCATTCCATAATTTAAGCCATTTCTTAAACTGCCATCGGTGCGAATACCGTGGGCGATCATGCTTAATCCATCAGCAAAATCTCCATTTCCACGACCTCTCACTCCTGTTGTAGTATCAGCAAAATTATATGGAAAATCTACAAATATCAGGTTATCTTCATTATCAATGGCAGCAGTAATAAACCACCTTGTTAGATCATCATCTGTCTGCTGAGCTAAAGATGTCCAGTCTGATCCTGGTTGATCAAGCTCTTTTGAGCAGAAGAATATCTCGCCATCAAACCCATCATAACCCCTGAATAATATGCAGGCAATATCCCTGCTGTCAACTGTAACCACCGACTCTTCAATAATATATGGATCACTATATACTTCCTGGGCAATACCCCAGCCTGATGCAGTATCCCAGATATTGGAGTATATTGAATACTGTCGAAAATTATCTGCCATGGTTTCTATCTGTACCCATACTGCTATAAAATTGCCATTAGCTAATTTTGCCATTGAGGGAGTTTGATCATGATAGCCATTGCTGGTCAGGTTTTGGACTCCACTCCAGCCATTATCATTCCAGACACTGTAGAGAATTTCATTATCATTATATGTAAGTGGATCATTATCAGCATCATTTTGCCATAGTGCCATTGCCTGATTTCCATTTCCATAACAGATTACCGGCTCAAAATCATTACTCAGATCATTGGTGAGATTTTCTGGAGTACTCCAGACCTCATCATTCATAACTGAATAATAAATTTCCAGCGCACCTGCATTTAAGGGCTCAGAGCTATTTATCGTACGAGTCCATAATGCCATGCCCTGGCTTGTTTCTGAAAATCCTATTGCTGGTGTACCATCAGAAAATTCACTACCTGTGGCATCTTCGATCATAGCTTCAGGTGCTGACCAGCCATTTAACGTATCATAGACAGCATAATAGATGTCCTGATTTTTAAGAATCTCATTTAATGAAATTTCTCCTATCTGGTTTGCTTCTGTCAGTGAAATTGCATTTTTTGTCCAGATTGCCATTAATCTACCATCATTAGTAAATCCCAAATCAGGTGTACTCTCAAAATATTCATTATCTGTGATACTTTCCACTTCCAGCCAGTCTCCTGAAACCGGTTTAAAGCGAAAATCAACTTCCGGTTCCATTACTTCTTCAGATTCATTTTTATCAGATATCCACACCATTGCCAAATTACCACTGGCATCACTCTTCAACCTGGGATAAGGCAGTGATTGCGGAAGCACAGCAGTCCTGTCTCTCTCCAAACGCTGATCATCTTCAAATAACCAGTTGCCATATGTACCGGTTATCAGATTATCTTCATTAGAATTCCAGAAATAGTTCAATAAATGATCATAACCAATATTAAAATCTCCACTAACCACACTCTCCAGTCCAGCAGTACCATTATACCCCAGATCAAATTCCATTGCCAGATCCGGTGATACCACTGCCTTAGTTCTTGTAAGTCCAGAAAGCATTTGGGTTGCCATACCATTATTTGCGGAGTAGCAAGTAATAGGATCATAATTAATACTGAAATCCTCCATATTAATTCCTGATACCACTGAATATGATAAATTACCTGTCAACTCAAGCCCTAATGATAACGAAACCTGAATCCCAGGGATAGCAGTTTCCACTGCAAATTCCCTTTCCATATCATAGTAATATATCTCATTTTCATATTCAAAAGAAATATCTGCCAGAGAATAATCATCATTAAGGATAAAATTAACCGGCACTGTTTCCATATCAGCTTCAGCACCTAATATTTCCTGCTCTATAACAAATTCCATTTCAAATTCTGGTGATGTGGAGCTATCGATAGGAGCAATCAGAATTGCTTTTATTCCTCCAATGACACTATTCATACGTGATCCCAGGAAATCAATCTCCTCATCAGTGAGATAGGTGAAATCAAATATATCACCCCCGCCATCAACGGAATTTAATAGCAGTTTATAATAAAAACTGCCGCCCTCAAAACCGGCTGCATCATTTTCAGCCAGATCCAGAACAAAATTATCAAGCCAGTCAGGTGCAGAGATCATACTGATAGTTTTCATGATTACTTCAGAAATCAGACCTGTTTTATCATAAGCTGTCACCGTCAAAGGTACATCAAATCCCGGTAACCGGGCCATATCATATTCTACACTCCAGCCATCTTCACTGTATTCATCTATCAGGATGATCCCATTCAAATCAAATTCTACCCGGTCAAGATTATTCATTCCTTCCGGATCATATACATTCGCTGTGAACACGTTCAATAATCTCTCTGAAGACGGGATATTCTCATGGTCAAGTGACATGAACCTGCCAATCACATCAGGATTGTCATCTCCGTCATACAAAGATATCACATCATTGATCACTGGAGCAGAAAATTGTACTTCAGTACTCAAAATATTATTGGATTCATCAGTTTCCATTATCAATTCTTGATAATCTGCTTCGACGATGAATTCCAGATAAGAAGATATAATCGTATAGGGTACTTCCAACAGATATGTTTCTCCGCCTGCAAGTGCCGGGATCATGCCCTGATATATAATTTCTATCGGTTGCTGAGGTAGAGTGAAATCACGTTTCTGCACGATAATTCCTGATTCTGGAGCTTCCGAAGTCCCCTGATTACTAATTTGGGTTGTGATCAAAAGCGGTTCTTCCCCAGTTTCAGATGGTACAATATTCAGGATATCTACACTAAGATCAACCCCGTAATTACCTGTCAGTTCAAATGAATATAGCAGCTCTGTTGCTGGAATAATTGTCACTATTCCGCTGTGCATATTAACATAACCTGATTTATGAGCTGCCAGGGTATAATTTCCGGGTTCAATGCTGTATATCACAAAATTGCCGAATGAATCGGTATTTCCGATTCGGATCACATCTCCATTTCTGAGCAGGTTTACCGCTACACCTGAGATTGGCAGTTCACTTCCCTGATCTGTTACTGATCCCCTGATATTTCCCCTGTCTGAATTTACTATCCGCATAGGAAGATCATAATTACCAAAATATGCAGTCAAACCAAAATTATCGGTAGCTGAGATAAAGTAATTTACTCCATTTATTCCCATATATTCAGCTGGTATTTCTGCTGAATATATTCCTTCATCTAACTCCATTGCAAGATAATTCCACAAATAGCCATCTGCTGATTTATAATGCAGATTCACAGTTGCCACGGAATCACTTTCATCAAACACTTCAGCCTGAATATCTATTGGCATATCTTCAGCACTGAAGATGATCGGAGTATGCGTTATTTCCGGCAGAAAATTATCAACCGGGATATGATATGGATAAGCTGTGGGGGAATTTATTGGATCAGATATCACTATAGAGCCATCTGTTGCAGTAAAATAGTATTCCAAACCTGGTGATATTACATCATTACCGGTGGTTCCTTCCCATAGGTCATTTGAGATATTATACATAGGCAATTCTATATATTCTGCCCCCGAATCTGCTGTTCTGTAATGGAATGAAATCTGATCTATATAAGGAGGATTTTCATCAGTTACAGTTACTGCAAGGTTCAATTGTATTCCGGGAATCTGCGGGGTCTGGCTCAATTCCATTGTTTCCAGAGTACGCTGAATTGTCGGTGGTTCCAGATAGATATAGGTGATATCATCATAAGCAGAATAATATTCATCATCTATTTCTGCTGAAGCTTCTGCAATTACGATCCGATTATTATCTGATGGATAAGGTGTTGCCGATAAATATGTTATCAGGTATTGATCAAATTCATAATTTATGGTTATTTCCTGAACTGTTCCATCTTCTGTTATCACGAAATCATCGCTGCTCAATCCTTCAAGCATTTGACCCTGACTGAACACATCTACAAATATCGTGATCTCAGGAAAATTATCTGTATTAACATTACGGATAGCTACTGCCAGATTTTCATTAGGTATTATCACCCTGGGAGTAAGTGTTAGTATTCCAAAGGAGGTATTTAACTGCTCACCTGCCCAGGTCCCTGACCACGTACCTGATGCTGTCTGAGTAGAGATGAGATAATTAGTGTAATCATTATACCAGTCATGACTTCCCAGATTGGATTGCAGCATATCATAAAACCAAAGTCCCTTGTATAATGAATATATCCCATAAATGCCTGAATAACCGTCATTCATGGTATAATTGTTATCCAGCCAGTTAAAAGCACTGGCTATACGCGAAGAATCAGACCCATATCCCAAAGCATATAAAGTGGTCAAACCTGAGCCCATCCTTGCCAGATTACCACCACTGCCGGGGCTGTCATAACCAAAACTGCCATTCTCATGCTGGACATAATTCCCCCAGTAAGATAATTCACTCCAAACCCAATCTGGAATATCCAGACCCCAGTTTTGAGCTGCGATTAGTCCCAGTACGGGCCACTGGGTTGTGGATGTATCACTGGAACCATAATTAGCCGATATAAGGTGATAACGCCATCCTCCCCGATAATTCCCGCTTTCAGTCTGACTCCAAAGCATTTGATCCACCATATTCTGAGCTGCCTGACTATAGGTTTGACCATGCACCCAGGTGGGTCCCACATCAATTATTTTACTCGGCGAACCAGAAGTGATTATTGCCAAAAGTGCCATAGGATCAGAATAGGTTGATCTGTCATTGGCAAAATGATAACCATAACTATTACCATCCATATCAGGATTTCCTGCAGCCTGCAAAGTAAGAGTGGTGCGTTCTATCTCTCCCCAAAGCCAGGCAAAAGCTCTTTGCACTACCTCTTGATAGATATCATCAGCAGCAGATAGCCAGGGCAAATGTCCATTCTCTTCATAAGATAAGATCGCCAGGGATGTAGCTGCCACTTCCGGAGCTGGTGAATAACTGTAATTGCCCAGCCAATGACCATCAGCGTATTGCTGTAGATATAAATAACGTAAACCGTCTTCTATTGCTTTATTCACCTGGGCATCAGCCATATTCATGACCACTATCCGGGTTGTCTCAGAAACGGTCTCCCCCAGATCATCTTCCACCACCAAAGTAGCAAAATAATTTGCCATCGTGCCATAAGTATGCGTAGTGCTTAAATATCTCTGGTTAGTGATACTGAATACATCTGATTGATTGCCATCTCCAAAATCCCAGTAATATGTCCCTGTGCCAGTATAATCCTCCCACTCTACATTACCCCAAAGCGTCACCTGCTCCGTGGGCCAGCTGTAATAAGTAGGCATCACTTTCACGCTCATATCACCAGTTTCACGCAGAATGTTATTCTCCGCCTGCTCAGCATAATAAGCTGCCCAGCTTTCCTCTACAGTCTGCTCAATTATTCCCTGTGTTCCCATTATTGGTGGTTGATATTCAGGATACTCGTTCAAAAGCTCCCTGGCTTCCCGGATGATTGAATTTTCATCTGCAATAGCAGAACTGAATAATATAAATAAAATTAGAAATACCAAAAAAAACTTCTCTACCTCCATCATTGCCTCCTGGCTTGCTTCTCACAAGATTTATTTTGTTTTATTTTTTCATCTCGTTCTCTGCAATATCTCTTCAAAACATAATATGCAGTAAGTAGTTACGAGTATTTTATCATTTTCACGCCAGCGCCCATTATCATTTTGCCACCAGCCTTCCTGATTTTGGATTTTGATCAATTGTCCAGCAAGCTCCTCTCGCCAGTTATGTTCATTTCCTTCTGCATCTATCAGAATATCTCCACCATAAACGTTTAATGATCTTGCCATTGTATGATAATAATAGAATAATCCCTGATCACCCATAAGTGGTGTAGTCTCAATTGAGTAGTTATTTTTTATCCAGTTATAGGCAGCCGCCACCCGTTCATCATCACGATCAAGCTTAGCATAGAGCATGCTCTTAAGCCCAATATAGGTCATGCTGCCATAAGATTTCACTCCCCCGGCTTTACTTTTGCCTACTTCGTAAATAAATCCACCATCATTACCAGTATTGCCCTCTGAATTGTACTTTTCCAGGTTCTGACACCTGCTCAAAAATTGCAGTGCCTTATCATAAAATAGTGTCTTTGCTTCCCGGTTATTTATTTCTCTTTCGGATTGTTTTTCAATTTCCTGCTTCTGTTGCTCCTGTAAAGCTTCCATTACCCAGTTAAGATTTGATAGATCAGGACGATTATCACTGCCATCATAGCCGATGCCACCATAATAGGTGCTATCTGGACTATATCCATCTGATTCATCAAGTTGAGCGTTCAAAAGGTATTTTTCTCCCTTATCTATTAATTCTTCATATTGCGGGTCTGATGCTTCTTTAAAAGCTACAAGACAAATTGCAGTATTATAATTTGGCAGTTCTCCTACTGAGATGGAACCATCAAGCTGCACGCAGTTTGACATGAATTGCAATCCCTCTGCCACTGGCTCAAAATTGTAATTAAGTCCCTCATTACTGCGCAATATGGATAAAACTGATAATGCCGTTATCGCTGGATAATGCTGCCAGCTACCATCTTCTTCCTGCTCCATCACCAACCAGTTCAAAGCTGATTTCATCGAAAATTCGATCTCATTCAGCATGGAAAGGTCTAATTTAGCATTCAGACTCAAAATGAGCACTATCAGAATTGATATCACAATTATTTTATTCATCGCTATTCTCCTGCATTATTATTATTATAAGGGCTGATCATTATTTCTGCTTTTGTCCCTTTAGCCGGAACAATACTGCTATTTACTTCATACACCGTGTCATCTCCTCCCGTAGTCAGAGGATTATCTATAATACTGTAGGGATCATGATATGTTGTGATTATTGATTCTTCAATATCTGCCATATAATTTCCATCAACTATTCTGGAACCGGTAAATATCCAGTGAGTATGCTGCATCGGGCTTTGCTTTGGCTTGTTATAGGCTAATTGCTCAATTCTTGCCTCCTGCTGCTCACCCTCTTCGTTTTGCCATGTTACTTTTATCAATAGTGAATCTCCCTCTGGTATGCGCGGATCACCCTGAAATTCAAGCAGATTGCCATAATTAAAATCAAGCAGCAAAAGTGCCACCTGAAGATGAGAAGGAATTATAGCTGTTTTCAACACACTTTCATGAAGTTTCCCTTTTCTGCCGCATAATAATAATTCTATCAATCCATTTTCCATATTGAATTCTGCTGGAAACCTGATCTCTTGTAAATCAGTATCAATTGTAATTTCTTCGATCTTATAGATGTTATCTGATATTTGCTTGATCACTTCTTCACTTTCTCCCCACATTGAAGCACTAAAACAGAGTAAAAATATCAGAAATAAATAGCGTACATTTGTACTGTTTAACATACTGTAACTAAATAAATTTTTCTTCATAATCAGTTTCCCTATTTCTTTATTTTATATATTCTTGGAGCAAGTAATTGTCACCTCACAATATTTAAATCACCAGCTGTCTCCCAGCAGCCATAAATTATTTAACATCTATTTACATACTTTTTCATGTATAGATGTTTCAATATTCATATTAAAATTCCATATACAATAAATTTCTTTAAGTTACAAGCTTATTTTTGCTATCTGTCTGGTGCAATATCAATCACGGTTAAATTCTTGTTATCTCACTATTTGTTGTCAAATAAAAAATTATCACTCAATTCTCACTCTGAATTCCTATTGAATATAATTGATTAGAGGGGGAACTAATAATTTATTTTTATTCTACCTTAGTATGCTTTCACACATGGAAAGGAAATTACAGAAAAAATAATATTACCCCTCGAAATATATATATCTTAAAGCAATACCTCTTCCTCTCAGCTAAGAAGAAGTTATGAACTGTACCCCGGATATGACTTCTGGCGATCAGTATTTTGTCCATTGAGTCTATCATGTCCATCCCGTCTATAAAAAATCCCTCCAAGCCATCTAAAAATTGTTCTTATCTACAAGACAGTCATTATTATTCATTTAATAAGAACGTAATTTATGAATAAAAGTGAAATACCGTGATATTTTACTGAAAATTACAATTTTGCTAAAAAATTCAAAAATTTCTCTAAAATTCAGCGATATTATATCCATATCATATCCCAAACCACTTTATAGCAGTGATTATAGACAATCTTAGATTCTGCCCCACCTCATTAGAATCTTTTAAGCGGAACAACAAAGCACATAGTGACATTTTTTTGTGAGATAGTGCTAAGTTGTTGCTCCTTAAGGTCAGGAATAGAACAGTAGTTCTGCTGAAATTTTTGTGAAAGTTGGGGGTATTGAGTTAAGATGCGAAGCAGATTGACTTAAGACAAAGGGGGGATATTTTCTCAATCTTAATAGAAAATTGCTGCTCCATCATTTGGTATCATTAATAGGAATATTAGAATTTATCAATAAAAAACAGGCAGACCTGAATGAAGATCTGCCTGTTTATTTTAAATAACTGATTATTTCATCAGGATCATCTTCTTTGTAGTAGTATAATCACCAGTTGTGAATTTATAGAAGTAGATACCAGAAGAAACCTTTTGACCCAAATCATTATCACCAGTCCAGACCACTGAATGCTGACCAGCAGAAAAGATGTCATTTACGAGTGTTCTCACTTTCTGACCTTTCACATTATATACTGATATTTCAACATCAGAATCTTCTGCTAACCGGTAAGATATAGTAGTTTCAGGATTAAAGGGATTGGGATAATTTTTTAGATTGTCCGTAAACTGTAGAATAGTATTATTTTCAATTCCTGTTGAACAACTCTCATAACACCACCAATTCCCAACCTGCAACATATTAAATGGTGAACCTCCGAATATAAAAAAATCAACCAAATGATAACTCTCATCAAAATATTCCCATTTCACACGACCTATATCATATGAAATCCAATTGTAACCATTAATGCTGCCGGGATCAGCTTGTAACCGAATTTCTACTTTATATGAAAAATAAGTTCCTAATGGTATAGAAATTGACATTGTATCAACAACTAATGCTGTTGCAGGTCCTCCACTCCATGTATCCCAAGTATCCCCAATTTCTAATGAATTGATTTTAGTTAAATAAGTATTTTCCGGCAGGATTTGAAATTCATCATGCCATGACATTTTGTATGCATACCATCTATAATACTCATTCTCCTCAAATATAAAATCTGTTTCATTTAAAGAATCATTAATTGTCATAATTTGATAATAACCATCATAACCATTTAAATTGCCATATTCTGTTATTTCCCATTTATAAGTGTTTTCATTAGGAATACTTTCTCTTTCAAATTCGAAAGAAACTTCATTATCTGCACCTTCTGCATCGTAAGTACCATAAAGAATATTTCCATCTAATTCCCCAGTTGCTAATTCAATCTGATTATATGCCCAAGATTCACCAGTATGAAAATGACCTGCCAAAAGAGTTGATTCATAAAATATTCTTCCACTAACAGGTAAAGAGAAACCAGTTATTGTCTGTATGATCCCATTTTCATCAACTATAAATTCAACTTCGTAAATATTTCTTGTTTCTTCATTAATAAATTCACCATTCCAATTTCCCTGACAGGCACTTTCATTAATTACTTTTAAAAAATCCACAGTAATTGTTTCTTCATCCATTATCACAATGAAATTTGCCTGAATATCAGAAAATAATTGACCAGAAAAAGGAAAATTTGTTAAACCAAATGCATCATAGAGGATACCTGTATAGGAACCATCTTCACTTACACTATATTCTCCTTCATATCCTTGTGATGAATACAAATTGCTATCAAATGTTCCAATATCAAGTATTAATCCATCACCATCAAATATTATGTATTGAGCTTCACCACCATGAGGACTATAACCTCTTACATCTAACAACCATGCTCCATTAAAAGAAGAATTTGAATATTGGGCAAATACAGCGTTTAATGATAATAATATTAATAATAATACATAAAAAGTCTTTTTCATTTTTCATCTTCCTTCTTTAGGTATAAATTTGCCATTTAAATAATTTTACACATAATGTTCAAGCCTTAATTAATTTTCCAAAACCGATATTTTTATCACTCATAATTATGCCTTCATATCTATTATTGAACTTATACTAAAATTAGGGAAAAGAAAATATCGTCAAGGAAAAATTATTTTTTGCTTCGTCAAATAACTTATAAATCGTTTAGAACCGCTTCAAGGCGTTGTTTTTTAAGATTATGCTACAAATAAATAACTTCTACGAAGTAAGGATAGAGGTATTAATTATATTCATAATTACCACGTTATGGGTTGCTATTTGTAGTAACAATTGAAACCAAAACACCCTTTCCCTGTAGGGGATATTTAGTTAATCTGAATAGAGGAATGCTGCTCCATCATTTTTGCCGTCATTGATTGTGGTGAAGAATTTTTCGTTCATATCCAGTTCAAAACTATCAGGTAGAACATATTGAGCAGTGAGAACTACGGAGTTATCGGCACTGATCTTTAGTTTGGCATAATTATAAACAAAGCCATTCAGGTTGATAAGCTTAGTTTGAGAGCAGACTACAAACGCCTGGGGATTGCCGATTGCCATGGGAGCAAAATATTCCCAGACATCAATAGGCATACCACCGATAGCATTAGGGGCAATAGACTCTTCATTATCAAAGATCAGCTTGCAATTGCCGTATTCTATTACCAGACTGGCATCTTCTCCCTGACGCAGAACTTTCATTAACTCATCAAAATTCTTGATCTGCTTTGCCTGTAATAATCCGCAGGCAATGATCAGTATTACTACTATTATGATCTTTTTCATATTCACCTCTTTGAGATTTATTTATATTTCCATTTTAATAAACCGTGAAATTAAGGTAAAGGAATTTTGTTTTTAAGGGTAGGATAATGTGGAAAAATGTAATGTAAGAGTTTTTACCACAGAGGCACAGAGAGCACAAAGAAATGTAATGTAGTTTTTCTAACCAAGGTGCAGTGAGTTGAATATTTACAGTTGAGGATAAAATTCAAATGAAAAACGGAGGGAGGGGATGCCAGATGGGGAAAAGATATTGACATGTGCGGGTTTATTCGACATCTGACATATCGATATAATGATATCGAATATGGAGGAGAAAATGCAGGGAGTTAAGATTAGTGAATTAACGCTGAGGCGGTTGCCTAAATACCGGCAGTATCTGATCAAGCTCAGAAAGGAAGGTGTGGAATATACATCAGCATCTGAGATTTCACGTGTGCTTGATGTACATCACACGCAGGTACGCAAAGATTTGCAGGCAACGGGAGTGCGGGGTATCCCTAAAGTTGGTCATCGCGTAGAAGACCTTATCAAAGGTATTGAGGAATTCCTTAACTGGAATAATACGAGTGATGCCTTTCTGGTTGGCGTGGGTCACATCGGTAGAGCGCTATTAAATTATGAAGGTTTTGGGCGGGTAGGCATCAAGATCGTTGCCGCTTTTGATATTAATCCCGAAATCACTGGCACCACAATC
>Ga0307990_1000664_pt1 | contig 29970 bp, 33 predicted proteins | sample EllFjometagen129_FD_203168 | JGI IMG/M metagenome (GOLD analysis project Ga0307990, IMG submission 203168) | Marine microbial communities from Ellis Fjord, Antarctic Ocean - #129 | ecosystem: Environmental > Aquatic > Marine > Unclassified | place: Southern Ocean | collected 2014-10-08
GGAGGCAGCTCCTTGCCGTGGGACTGCAGTCCCGCCTGGATCCGCGTGAAGACATCGCCGCCGGCGTCGTGGTAGAAGTCTACCATCTTCTGAGTCTGTGGCTTCATGGCCTATCTCCATTTTGGCTGGGGGACTACCTTGGACACTATAGCACGGGCGCGTGTAATCTACAGCCGACAGTCGCCGAGCGCACGCGCAAGCGCGTCTACACGATATACGGCCCCTCGCTCTGGGCGGTGTTCATCCACTCGCCCTCCTGGCCGTCGGCCTCCAAAGCGGTCTGTTGGAGACGTGCCCCGCCGTTGGTGGCGTGGGGTAGAGAAGGGTAGGACCCCGACGAGTACCAGCACGCTGTAGCCAGGAAGTTGACCGCGTGCACAAAATCGTCGGAGTGGCCGCTGTCGCGCTTGACGTAGAGATACTCTCCAGTGCGCAGACCTGGCCTGGTCTCGGCGAACATGTGCATGAAGTCGTCGACTGGTCGCGTGTTGCTGTCCTTGTCGCACTGAGCCATCCAGTCGGGGAACTTCACCCGGCCCGCCTTGATCATGGAGAAGAGGGCGAAGAGCGAGCGGGTGTGATCCAGATGAAGACTTCGGCGAAGGCCGGTCTTGGCCTCGTTGGCATACACCACCTCGCGGTTTGGACTGGACCCATACTCGAACGGCCATATGAGTTCGCGGTCCAGGTCAAGTGACAGCCCGAGGGACTCGAACAGCCAGCCGTGCCCGCTGTAGTCATGCGCGAAGATGTTGGGGCGGAAGCGCTCGACCAGACGCAGGACTTCAGGTACCTGGGCCTGGATGGGCATGGACTTTGGCAGCGCCAGCATGAAGAGAGCTCTAAGTGTGCTCGATCCACGCTTGAGGCCGCCGAACACGATTTTGGTGAAGCTCTCGCCATCCCCTCCACCGGTCCAGTCGACGCCCATTCCGGCAAGGGACAGATCGTCGCGCTGCTTCATGGCCTCGTCCAGCGTGTTGGGACCTAGAGTGCATGCGTCCATCAGAGCCTGGTGGTCGATCATGCGATCGGCGCTGTCGTAGCTCTCCCCGAGCACCTCGTTGTAGAACTGGGCTGTGGTGTACTTCTCGCGATTGCGTCGAAGCTCACGCCACTGTGATGGAATCAGAGCGTGCCGGGGATGCAGCACCTGGGTTATGTGTCGTCCGGGGAAGGCATCCTCGCGGTCCGGATGACGCGGCACGAACACTTTCTTCATCACATCCAGGGGTCGTTTGCAATGGTAGCAGACGCATGTTTTCTCACCTATCATGTCAAGGAGATGCTCCTCGACGCAGGCGTAGTTGCGCCGGTTGCAGTGCTCGCACTTGATCGTCTCCACAGCCTGCGAGGACTCCTCCCATAGCACCTGCAGTGGGTTGCCCATCGAGAGCGGAGTGCCCGAGTAGAGCTTCCAGGCGGTGTAGGGGCGCGCGGCGGACGTTTGCTCGATGATCGGGATGAACGCGGATTTCATATCCTGGACCTCGTCGATCCAGACTCTGTCTATGCCGCTCAGACCACGTAGTCCGCTTACAGACTGGAACGCGTAGCCGTAGTGGTCCATGGACCCGTTGGCGTATCTGCGCTTGAGCACCTGCTGGGTGCCCATGTCGCTGATTTCGTCGCTGAACATGCCATCGCCGAACATCGGAGCGGCCACTTCGGTGGATATCCGGTGGACCTGGCGGAAGAACGGCGTCACGATTAGAGACTTGGTGCTCGGACGCACGATTCGCTCGATCCCATTGGCCGCCACACCTGTCGTGGTCTTGGCTGTCTGTCGAGCTGCCTTGTACATGGTGCGTTTGGCAGGCAGGGCGGCGAACATGTCGTTGAACATGTAGTGCTCTTTCATGCTGAGGGGCTTTCCCTCCAGCTGCAGCATGAATGTGAGGTGCTCGAGACTGGTGAATCCACTCCGGAACAAGTCCACGGTGTTGCCGAGCAGCGACTCGAAGCGGGAAGCCAGCATCTCATAGCTGGGATTGGATCCAATCCCTAATTTCACAGCTGTTTGCGGCATAATCTATTGAATCGGGAGGTCTACATATTGTAGACCTCCCTTCTCCTTGCTTTTAGACGGCCCTGCAAATAGACAATATACAACTGCGGGGAGTAATGCAACCCTTTATACAGGAGCGCGCTTGACATGCAGTGATAGACAATTATGGACAGTGTGTATGAGGAGGCGTGCGAGCTCATGGCCCAGTGGGCCCTCTCCATGCCTCGACGATCCGAGTCCACGCAGGGCCCGTATCCGGAAACTGGGGACGCTCTCGAGAGCGAAGCTCCAGCGCCAGATGGCGCAAACAAGCGAAATCTAGACTCGCTTGCGGTACCTTTCGTGCCGGATGCCGACGACGATTATCCAATTCTATGAAATAGAAAGGAATCCCCCAGAAATGAACATTTTGATACTGAATGGCCCCTCGTTTCCGCTCACAGCTGACACGGAGGTCCTTGTGGACGAGCAGCTGGATCAGTTGAGCAATTCTCAACACTTGCCCAAAGACGACAGTCTGACAGTGCTGCTGGTGAGGCCATTCCGAAGCCTCATCCTCGAAGACGACGCTCTAGGCGGGCATTGCAACTATCTGAGGAGGCTCAAGCATGCGTTGGAGACAGCCGGAGTCGACCCAGGCCACTATAAGATCCACAGTGCGGGTCCGGGGGCATATCCTGGCCCAGGCGTGGATTCGGACTGGCTCGAACTTCCGTTCTTCTCGTGCGTTCGAGACGTGGCTGACCCTCCCAAGCAGTGGATGGACAACTTGACGAGGACTCTGGGCATAGTGCCGGTGCTGATGACCAATGCCGGCATGCGCTGCCTGTCGAGCACGCCCCTCCGTGGATATGATCTGCTCAAACTGCAGATGGTTGGAGGCGACTACGCCGGGTATGACTGCCCGCGTCTGACCCCGGGGGCGCCTCTGTGGACCGCCTGCATTCTCAAGGAGGGTTGCGCGAACACTCTGATCACTAGTCCGATGGCGGCAAAACCTCCAGACGCCGTGCAAGCCGACGAGGGTATGGACATGTCCATAGAGCAGACGCTCGTGAACGAGGCTCTCAAGACCTATGGCAGCGTGCCGTTCTCGATGGCACTGGGCGAGGCTTTCAAGACTCGTTCCGCCGACCCGCTGCTGGACATCGATAAACAGAAGGAGACAGCGTAGATGCTCACATGCATGTCTGTCGAGGGGCTTGACCATATGCCCAAGAAGGATTTCGGATTCACGTCCGGGCTGAATGTGGTCCATGGCCCGGTTGGATCCGGGAAAAGCATGGTGATGCGCGACGTTCTGTTTCTGCTTCTCGCTGGCAAGGTGCCGGGGAAGCGCAAGCTGGCGTCGCTCGGAAAGAAAATGCGGCTGTCTGTCGGGATAGAGAGTGGAGACGAGTCCCTCACCATCTACCGCACAGGATCGACTGTGTCCGCGATGGAGATGCCTGACCTCACGTCGTCCTCGGAGGTGACTGCGGCTGTGTCCGCGTTCCTGGGTGTGCCGTCTTCGCAGCTGGTGGATCGCTGCTACGTCAGCGGGCTGACTCTGCCGGCGTCGGTGCTCACGGCCGGCTCGGTGCTGAGCGCTGTGCGTGGGGCGATCGGCAGCGCGGCTCTGGCTACTTTCGCCAAAGACGTGAACGCGGTGGCCATCCAGAAGAAGTCCGAGGCGGACAGGTGTCTAGGCGCATCGGAGCAACCTGCGCCAGAGGGAATGGAGCATATCGACAACGAGCTGGGCGAGATGCAGACGGACCTGGCCAAGGTGAAAGCGGACATCGAGGCCAGTCGTGAAGGCAAAGCCACATCACAGCAGGTAATGGATTGCATGCTGAACACGGACGTGGCTCTCAACATCGCGGCGTTGTTGGAGAAGCTCGGGTCCTGGGCGGAGCGTGCAGACGCTGTGGATGTGTTCGAGAATGCAGCGGGCTACGTGTTTCTGAAGAGGTGTCTCGACGCTGATTTTGATCTAGGGGCTACTATGTGCGAGCTGGAGCAGTTCACACAGACCTGCATGGCGTATCAGACTGGACTGGATCTGGAGCGCAGCGAGTCTCAACTTCCAAGCTTGATGCTGTTTAATCTGAAACAGCTGAAATACATCAGAGAGCTGACGACCACCACTGCGGAGAACAAGGATAACGCAGCTAAGTTCATCGCCTATTGCCGAGGGTTGGACGCGCAGGCCAATCAACTTGAATCTGACATCCACAGTCGTGAGGCGCTGCGCAAGTCAGCTGATCAGATCCGCAGTCAGAAAGAATCGAACAGAGCCCGCGCGGCTGAACTTGGCAAACAAGTCACCACGCTGACGACTGCGCTCGAGTTCCTGCAGCCCTCTGGGCCGCATTCTGTGGAGAAGAGGCTGTGCGAGGCCCGCCTTGCCGGCGTAATGGGATATGCCTCCGAGCTGATGCAGGCAGCGGGCGTCGCAGGCAAGCTGAGATATTCCGCGGACGATGGTCTCAGCCTGGAGCGCGGGAACGGCAACCTGTGCCCCGTGGCGGAGCTGTCTGGCGGAGAGGTGACCCTGGCCGCCCTGGTGCTGCGCCTGTCGCAGGACCTGAAGTTCTCCAAGGTGCCTTTCCTGATTCTGGACGACATCACCGGGCCCCTGGGGGATCTGACCCCTGGAGTCTGCGACATGCTCATCGGGCATGCCGCGCGGATGAAGTCGATGATCGTGCTACCGACCCATGATCGGCGCGCCCGCGGCGACAACATCATAGCGTTCTGAACAACCAAGGAGACTGACGATGGCAAACGAAGACCCAAAAGAAGCACACGTGGAGAGAATTGGCGAGGTGTGGACAGAGCTGGAGCGACTGCATACCGAAAACTGCAAGATGCATGAGGTTGCGTGGTCGATGATCGATGCATGCGTCCCCGTTCTCAACAACGCGAGTCCTGCAGATTCCTGCAATGCAGCGAAAACGGAACCGATCACGGACATAGGGACAATGCTTTCAGCGGAGTCCGATTGCATCCACAATGTCGTGAACGCTCTGGTCTCGGCTAGGGCGCGGCTTGAAATCTGACGTGACGTCAGTAGCGACAAGACGGGCCGTCCTTTCGGGGGCGGCCCTTCTCCACCAGGAGATCTCATATGCACGTGGACCTAGTGGCCAACGACGCCGGCGTGGTTCTGACGCCATGGCCTCCGTCCATCGAGTCTCAGCTCACACTGGAGCGCATGGAGGAGGTGGACGAGCCGATCCTCACCAAGAACGGAGAGCTGAAGACGGCCAAGGTGAGAATGAAGACAAAGACCAAGCTGTGGCATTTCAGCAACAATGCTGGTGTGATCATGCCGGCGATGCTCGAATACGTCAGGGGCATACTCCAGGCGCAGGGCCATTCTCAGTCGCTGCTTGACTACCGCACGCCCTGCCCGGCCCCCGACTGGGATCTGCTTGACGCGGAACCACGCCCGGGTCAGATCGAGATCCTACAGCTGATGTGCGCCAGCAGGTGCGCTCTGATCAAGGCTTCAGGAGGTCTGGGCAAGACAGAGACGATCGCGATGTACCGACGCATCAACCCGACGCTACGCATATGCGTGGTCACGTTCACAGGTCAGGTGCGCGACAGCATTGCAGCCCGTCTGAGGGACAAGTGTCCCAGCCAGACCGTGTGCATTCTCGCATCGGGTCTTCCCAAATTTAGAGCTGACACCTATGTGGTCCTCGACAAGAGTCTGCACCGCATAGATCCCTCGGAGCTTGACGTGCTGATCATAGACGAGGTGCATGGCTCCGGATCCAGCGCGGCGTTTGACCACCTGTGCAGGTTCTGCGCTTTGCGGGTCTACGGCATGTCCGCCACTCCTTTCGGGCGGCACGACGGCGCCGATCTGGCTCCGATCGCTCTTTGCGGTCTGATGCGCATTGACCTGGACTATGGATTCGCAGTCAGCGTGGGCGCCAACGTGCCCCTGCATGTCTTCATGTACGAGGCCGCGGGCCGCGGCGATCTAAAGAAGATGGCTCCGAGGTTGCGCGAGATGCTGGGAATCTGGAGGAATGGCCGGCGCAACGCATTGCTGGCGCATCTGGCCAACAACATTTCCCGCGACGAGCAGTCTCTCATGGTGTGCCGCGTCACGGAGCATGTGCTCCGGCTGCACAAGATGATGCCGGATGCCGTGTGTGTCTTCGGCATGCCCACCGATGAAAGGGAGGAGGAGCTGATGAGCATGGGCCTGCTTCCTCTTGGCTGGAAGGGACTGCCGCAGTACCGCACCGACAAGGACGAGGCCCGCAAGGAGTTTGAAAAAGGCGAGCTGATGCGGGCTATAACCACACCCCTATGGAAGGAGGGAGTCGACTTCGTGCACCTGCGCTGGGTGATTCGAGCGGACGGCACGGTCAATTCAATCTTCTGTCTTCAGACAGGCTACAGAGCGTCACGAGTCCATGATGGGAAGGCTGCGGCATCCATCATAGACACCGTGGACAGGTATAGCGGCATGGAGTACAGATCAATGCAGCGTGTGAAGAGTTATCGGGAGGAGGGCTGGAATGTCCACTTTGTCGGTTCGGTCCCTAAGTGAGCTCGCACCGCCGGATCCGCACATGCTTTTCCGGGTGTATTCAGCCTGGCAGTGCGGGTGCTCTCCGAAGACGGATCGCAGGCTAAGAGCGATGGCTCGGAACGGTGACGTGCCTCATGGCATGCATGGCGTCGGCTGGTACGTGCATTGGATGATCGTGAACTACTCACAAGTGAGAGAGGCTGTGCTTGTGCAGCCCAACCGGCTGTTTGACAAGCGAGCTATCCTCGTGTTCTCCCAGACACTGGATGAAAGGGCGATCAACGACTATCAACTCGAAATATCGAACTCCCGCACCCCGTGCCGACTTGACGCGCGCGCTGTGCTGGTGTACGATCATCTGCTGCGCCACGGACAATCGTCCAGCGCCGAACAATGGCTCGCCGACCATGGTACCCGCATGGCTTGCGAGTTGCTGGGACTGCCCTTCATACGGCAGGTCCTGGAACCGACAACGGAGGCTTCGCTATGGATCCTGGCTACGTCCCGCTATGCTCCCTGTTCACCGCCTCGATGTGGCCCGTAAGGGTCAAAGATATTCAAACCCTATTCCCGGAGCTACCAGCTCCCACCGCATTCACCAGAGCCATGTGGGCGTCCATCCTGAGATGCACCGCACATGACATCCCCGACAATCTGAACGAGTACCACAGCAGACTCGTGTTCGACATGCAGGTGACATGCCCCGAATATGCTGGAGAGACCGCGGAGTGGCTGTCGTCGTCACGAGCGCGCACCGACGTGAACGAGGAGCTTTGCATGGGGTTGCTGAAGGATCATGCCGTCCGTCAGATTTGCATGCAATTTCCCCAGGTGGAGGCCGATGGCGTGTTTGGTCTGGTGTCTCAGATCATGGGTGTCCGTGCTGTGGGTGTCGTCTCTGCGGGAGAGCCCGCCGACATCTTCGCGAACGACGGCGCCGATGTGCTGCAACCTATGCTTCGCGTTCCCGTACCGGTGCACCCGCTGACAGTTCTATTTCACGGCCTGCCTCCCACGGGCACGCTTACGCTGTTTGTCATGCCAACCAAAGCCGGTAAGACGCTGCTGTCACTTCAGACATCCGCAGCCTGCGTCGAGTCCGGCATCTCCGTGCTGTACCTGAACTTCGAGCAGACTGTGCGTGGGGATCTGTCCTGCCGTGTGTTCTGCCTGATGTCAGGTGACCACATCGACGAGTTCACTCAGGTGAGCAGTCTTCTGGAGTGCCCTGCCGCGGTGCAGACCAGAGTGCGCGAAGCCAAGCCCGCATGGGATGCCCACTTCAAGATCTACGGAGCCACGGAGCTCTACACTCCCGGGGTGATGGCGCAGGGGGTGAACAGTCTGCAGGGCCTGGTGGAGACGCAGTATGTCCGCAAGGGGCTTCCCCCGCCTGGCTTGATCATAGTCGACTGGTGGCAGAAGCTGTGGGACTGCTGCAAGACGGATATGGAGTCCAGGATTCAAGGCGATAGCACTCTGCTACGCAGCTTGGAGGGGCAGCACTTTCACAAGCTCAAGGGCCTGGCTGCGTTGTATGACACGCGTGTGCTTGTGTTCCAGCAAATGCGTGACGCATTGGCGGGGCAGGCGTTCAACATCGACAATCTGACAGCTCAGGACGCTGCTACCAACAAATCGCTGCCGTCCTACACGGATGCGACCGTGGTGACTACAACCAAGACGGATGATCAACATGTGACGTTGAAGCTGGCCCTGGACCGCAATCAGACCGGAGGTAGCCGGGTGTGCGTCAGAGTCGACGGAGGGCATCAGATGTATCTGCCAAGCTCGCCAAACGACGAGCAGGCCCCCGACACGGAGATGCCCGCGGGCGACGACTCTCCCATCTCGATTTGAAAGGAGGCCCTTGAATGCCATTGAATCCTTCACTGTTCGAGCTTTTGCACAGCCTCGACCCAAGCACCCAGATCATATCGGAGGGGTCTCCGGCGGAGATCTATCTACCGTCGAAGGCCCTGGGCTACAGCCGGAAGGGCAGCGTCTACGCGATGGTGTCCAGCTGGGGCGAGTGCTATCGGATGAACTGTCCCGATTGCGGCGACAAGGAGGGACACTTGTTCTTCTGTCATCTGGCTGGAGTCACAGCGATCAGTCCGCACTACAAGACTCCGCTGAAGTTTAGCGATCGTCTGTGTGTGTGCCACAGGCGCAACTGCCACCGCAACAGCTCCTCGTTCCAGAAATGGCTCAAGGGGCTCAAGCTGCACAAGCTGCCTACGATCGACCTGTCTGCGGCGGGCAAGATGCTCAAAACGAGCATGAAGTACGGAATCTGCGTGGGGGCCAGCGACACGCTGCCCAGTCCGACGTACCCTCTCTTCTCCGAATACACGCCTCAGTTCGTGCGCGACTGGGTGCTTATCAACAGGAGGCACGACCCCTACTTTCTGCAGAATGTGCACGGGGTGGGGTATTCCCCTCCAGGAGGGTCGTACAAGAACCTGAGCCATCCGGAGGGAAGGCAGGATCGCGAGTTCTACGATCACAGGCTTGTCATTCCAGCCATACAGGGGCGGGAGCTCATTGGGTGGCAGGCTCGGTTCATAGGACAGCGATGTCCGAAGAAGACAGCCAAGTACCTGACGTCGCCGAACATGTCCAAGTCCAATTTCCTATATGGTCTGGACAAGTCGCTGCTGCACAACATCGTGGTGATCACAGAGGGCGTGTTCGATGTGTGGCGGGTGGGTGACATAGCCGTTTCTCCGTTTGGCCACTCTCTATCGTCAATGCAGCGGATGCAGCTCAGGGCGGTCTATGGCCGCAACGGCGGCTGCATCTTGATGCTGGACCCGAACGTGAACGACGAGGCGTACACGCTGGCGCTGGAGCTGGATGCCGCCGGGATCTTCCCCAGAGGCGTCGTGCCCGTGTACATGTACGATGGAAAGGACCCGGACGAGAGGAACGTGCACGAGCTGAGGGATATCATCGGGTCGCATGCGGCTATGCTGAAGCCAAGCCCCCGGGGACGCGAGGCCATGGATGGCAAGAACGCTGAAGACGAGTTGGAGGCCATATCAGCCGGGTTCGCGGAACTGGAGGAGGTTACATGACGACAACCGCGGCCGCGGAGCCGATGAAATTTGAACTGGATTACAACATCCTCCCGGAAGATAACATGGAGGTCATGTTCGGCGACAAGCGATTTGTCGTCAACGAATGGATACCGGGCATGAACGTGCCTTATCAGAATGCCCGGGCGATCGCGGCTGACACAGAGTGTCTGCCGATTATCGAGGGAGCTCCTCTGGTGCCGGCGTTGCTACAGGTGGCAGCGACGGATTCCGATCAGGTTCTGTTCGTCAAGCCGATTCACTTCCAGGCTATGCTCGACGAGCTGAACAGGTGCAACCCCACAGCGCAGTGGGTTTTCTTCAATGGTCCTTTCGACGCCAAAATGCTTGGCTGGCCTGGAGATCCCTTGTGGTCGATTTTCAACGCGGGGCGCTTTGTGGATCTGGAGATGCGGGGAACATTGACTCAGTTGGCGAATGGAACATATGTGGGCAGGTTTAGTCTGGATGTGTTCGCCGTGGCGTTCCTCGGAGTGAAGCTCGACAAGGATGCTGCGGTTCGCCTTAGTTTCGCCCCGGGGATCACGTTGAACAAGCGGCAGGTGGGCTACGCGGCCCAGGATGCCATCGCCACGATGCTGGGATGGGAGGAGATGCCATTGTCCCTGGCTACCGAGGATATGAACGTCAAAGGCTACTTCGCTCTGAGCTCGATCTCCGACCTGGGGATATGCGTGGACGAGGAATACAGGTCCAAGCTGAACGCCAAGATGCTGGACGAAATGATCTCGCAGCGCAATGTGCTCAAGCTCTTCGGGATCGCGCCGGCTCTGGCGGAGCTTGAAGAGGCTTCCGTGCCTGGTATCAGCAAGCGCAAGCAGGAGCTCCTGCACGCCATAGAGGTGCAGTACGAAGTCAAACTGAAGAAGTCCAAGAAGTCGGGCGACATCGCTGCGGAGAAAAAGGCGCTGGACCTGCAGCTCATTGTAAATGAGATACCAACCCCCATCTGGCTGGAGAGTCAGCGTAAGTTCAGCCATGCCCAAAAGATGCGATCAGTGTATCTTCCTTCAGGTATGGAGGGGGCTGACGGCCGAGTGCATGCCGTGTTCCGTCCCATGGTCAAAACCGGGAGGACGTCGGCGTCGCACCCTCCGCTGCAGCAGTACCCTAGAAAGGGAGGCATACGCGGAGTCTGGGTGCCCACGGCGGATCACCTGTTTCTGGCGAGCGACTACAACCAGCTGGAGCTGTGCGCTCTGGCTCAATCCTGCTACAACAGGCTCGGCAAGTCCGTGATGGGGGATCTCATCAATTCGGATGTGGATGTACATCTATGGTTCGGGTGCATCCTTGGCGGACATAGAGGACTTGAGTTCGACCCCGAGAATAAGGACCACCCGGTGACCTCGTGGCTTCGTGACTGCGCGAAGGCCGCCAACTTTGGAATACCCGGAGGGCTGGGCGCGGCGACATTCGTCGCGTTTGCACAAGGATATGGAATACAGCTAAGCCTCGACGAGGCCAAGGATCTAATCGAGTTGTGGCTGGAGACGTTCCCCGAGATGCGTGATCACTTCAAGCACGACGAGGACGACTACTGGACAAGCCGCAACATAAAGATGTACCTAAGAAGCCAGGGCATGGAGGCCCCCGGAGTGAGAAGCACATGGGATCTGAAGGACTTCCTGGAAGGACAGGGCTGGAGCGAGGAGCGCGCAAGAAGGGCGACGTCAAATTTAACCGTCTACATGGTGCGGACACTGACAGGTCGCGTGAAACGCAACTGCACCTATTGCTCGGCAGCCAATCTGGAGTTCCAGGGACCAGCCGCAGACGGCGCGAAGCTCGCGCTGTGGGAGGGATATCTGAGGGGTTGGCGCATGGTGAACTTTATCCATGACGAAATCCTGCAGGAGATCCTGGCCAGCATGGGGCTGGAGGAACGGACCCGGTTCGCCCTGGAGGTGGAGCGGGTGATGGTCGACTCGATGGAGAAGGTCCTCCCTAGAATGAAGATCAAAGTGGAGTCCGCGCTAATGGGCGATCGCTGGTACAAGGAAGCGAAGCCAAAGCACGATGACGACGGAAATCTACTGATCTGGATGCCGGAGTCGGAGGACCTCGCGGGTCAGCTGAACAAAAGTGTGGCGTGATGCAAGGAGAACGGAAAAGATGCACGAAGAAAAGTTGAATATGGGCCGTGGTGGTCAGACGATCAATCAGATCACTGGGAGCCTGCCCATCTACAAGGCGAGGCGCGAGGGCCCCATGGTCGTGCGGGTCATCCCCGCGATTGTGAATGGAGTCGAGCAGCCCTGGGTCGACTGGTCCCTGAACGATCCGAAGAGCAGTGCCGGACTGGGTGACCAGCACCGGGAGCCGGAGGTGGTGACGATCTGGGTTGATCGCGGCGGACACAACCTGAGCGCGATCTCGAGCGACGGGGTGACTGGCAAGTATGCCAAGGCCCCCGCGTCGTATGCATGTGACGCGCTGAAGCCTCTGTTCGACGAGGCCGAAGCCGCGCAAAAGTCCGGGCATGACATCGACCCGCTGTTCAAGCCGCGTCAATACGGGCCCTGGATCTCGGAGGGAGGCATGCATCTGATGCAGGCCTACATGGTCATGCGCGACGGCAAGATGGTGAGGGACAGGCAGACAGGCAACGCGTCTCTGGTTGCCATAAACCTGCACTGGTCATCGGTCAAGAGCCTTCGAGGCAAGTTGTTTTCGTCGAAGTCCTGGAACCAGGATGGCGGAGGAGGCACTGCGGCGGACAACCTTCTAGGTGACTACGCGAGCTGCGCCGGAGGACACTTGCTGGTCATTCAGGGTTCGGCGTCCGACGAGAATGCATACGAGGTGCTGCTGCACGAGCCGTCCCCTCTCTCGCTTGAACAGGCCTCGACGGCATGGACTCCGTGGGAAGTGCTGTGCAAGTCGCCTACGCATCAGGAGTCGGTCGACGCTCTGCGCCAGGTACTGCGTCCGGATGTGCTGGGGTACTCTCTCGCCAACTCGCCGTACGCCCTGATGCTCACGACGGAGGAAACACAGGCTGGTCAAAGTCTCCGCGTGGTTCGTTCGTCGCCGGGCGTAGGCGCGGGACAGAGTCAGGTCGCGCAGACGGATGGAGGCATGTCGCTTCCTGGGTTCGATCCCCGTAACCTTGGAGGAGCCGCGGGTCCGCCTGCGTTCTCACCTCCGGTTGCGGGTCAAGACTACCAGCCGCAACCTCAGCCGCAGGTACAGCAAACACAGCCGCAGCCGCAGGGAGGTCCTGTTCAGCAGCCGACGCAGCCGGAGTTAGCTCAGCAACAGCCTCAGCAGCAGCAGGGGGGAGCGCCGGACTTCACGGCGTTTGCCGGCACCGCGCCGCCCACGCCGCATATGACGCCGCCCGCTGGTCCCCAGGCGCCTCCAGGACATGATAACCAGCAGCTGCCTCATATGGGCGAGGTGCCTGACCTGCCGGATCTGCCTGGACAGCAGCCTCAGGGGGCGGGATCTGGTGCATTCTTCAAGCCGCCTGGTGGGCAGAGGCCTCCAACTTCCCCTCAGGCTCCACAGCAGCATCCCCAGCAGCAGCCACAAGCACCTCAGGCGCCTCAGGCTCCTCAGGCCCCGCAAGCGCCAACTCCGGCACAGCTGCAGCAGACCGTCAACGATGGAGCGGTGGCGGGTGGCGGAGTCAGCGTGTCGCTCACCATATAGGTCGAAAGGACTGCCCCGCCCCGGAAAGATCCGGGGCGGGCTTCACCTTGAAGGGACAGTATGAATTCAAATGCGTTTTTCAGTGATCTGGCGGAGAGCACAGTATCAAAGGCCCGGGCTCGGATGATGAGGGACGACACGCTGAAGAACTCTGCGGGGTCGCTTTCACTGCTTAGTAGCCTGGAGGAGATCAAGACCGACGAGGTCGTGCCGATAAACTGTCTGCCTCTGGAGTACATCCTCGGCAGGACGGGTATCCCAGTGCGACGCGTGATCACAATTCAGGGACCGACCGAGAGCACCAAGAGCAGCAAGTTCTGGGTGCTGGCCCGCTTCTTCCTGGCCCATGGCGGGTTCGGAGGCTATTTCGACATCGAGAGCAAGCATGATCCGAGGCTGGCGCAGGCGTACCTTGGCAACCCCATGGCAGGCTACACGATCCCTCCCTTTGGTCGCATGGCTGTGTTCAGGTGCGGAGGTCCCGAGCAGTTCGGGCCCATGCTCATGGACTTTTCCAACAAGATGGTCAGGCACTACAAGGAGACGGGGGACCTGAGGCCGCTGATCATCGGCATCGACACGCTGGGCACCAGTGTGAGCACCAAGTTCACGGAGGAGCAAAGACTGAAGGGCAAGACGGATCCTGGGTTTGTTTTTGCCAAGACCGCCGCCTCGGTGCAGGCCACGCTGATGGGCTGGATAGAGAAGTACATGCCTCAGATGCCTGTGACGCTCGTCTGCATGCAGCAGGAGCGCAAGGAGATGGAGACCGGGTACGTGAAGGCCACTGGTGGCACGTTCGCCAACTACTCCAAGTCGATCGGGATCCGCATGCGGCGGACAGGCTACTGGAAGAAGCTCGACGAGGCGTACCCGGTGATAACCGTCAACCAGGAGAAGATGAGTCTGAACACGAAGCGCACCGTGGCTCTGAAGCTACCCACGACCTGCGTCCGCAACGAGTTCGGCTTCGTCGAGTACTCGTACGACTGGGGGTATGCCATGCTGCAGATGCTGAGCGACATGCCCGCGACCATGATCGACGACATGATGTCCGTGACCAGTCCGTCTGAGATGGCGTTCAGCGTGGATGTCCCCGCCAAGGCCAAGCGTGCCAACGATCTGGCGCTGAAGTACAAGGGCGCGGGTCAGAAGCACCATGAGCTGGGAGCCAACATGCTCCGCGATGTAGCTCTGTGCGAGGAGCTGCGAGACAGGCTGCGCATCACGCGCTGCCCTGTGGTGGAGACACCCTACGAGGTGCCGGATCTTCTGTCAGGGCGCATGTGGCTGTCTCCCGACGAGAAGCCGGATGACTGGGACGAGAAGATGTCCACCGTGGACAAGGACGGCACCGTCGTGCCGGCACCACCGTTCCCCGACTCTCTGACGCAGGACCAGATCTGCCAGATTCACCAGAACCACATGCTGGATCTGATGAAGAGGAACAAGGCTCTGGAGCTCACGTCAAGCGTCAAGAAGAAGAAGAAGAAGAAAGAGAAGGAGATGGTCAAATGAGCGAAGGCAAAAGAATATATCTTGACTGCTGCTGTGAAAACGAGGCGCTGCGAGTTGAGTACGACAACGGGTATTTTGACGTTGCGTTGTTTTTGCACAGATCGCCGTCCATATGGGAGCGAGTTCGCGAAGTGTGGCGGATATTGAGAACGGGAGAACCATGGGGCGATCAGTTTATAATGAATTGGCACGATGCCAGTCGGCTAGTGGCCTTTCTGATCCAGCATAACAAGGAACACGGCATATGTTCGGTTCCTCCTGAACAGAAGGCGACGCATGAACAAGACCACATCTGAAGCATCCGGAGCGGCGCACGCGTTTCAGAAAGTCGTGGCGTCGGTCGGCAAGGATCAGCGGGACGCGAGGGGGGATAGACTACTCCGGAGGCTCAAAAGGGAGATACCGGGTCTGAGCTGCATACTGGACAGTGACGTGTATGCGCACGTCGTTCCGTTGAAAGCGGTGGACGTTCTTCGCGGGACATTCCCCAAGAAACTGCGTGACGAGTGCAAGGATGGAGCGCTGTGCGTGTTCTCGGTGGCTGGGACGACCTGGCTCGCCTCCGTGTATGGTGCTCCGTCCTCGTTCGCGCTGACGCTCGACGAAGACGACCAGTGTCTTCAATTCTGGCGATTGGATATGACAAACAAGGAGTTGCTATGTCAGAGGATAACGTAGTTAAAAGAGACAGCACGCTGCCGGCGACGGTGGATGCCGCCGTCAAGTATATCGCGGAGCTGGACACCAAGGTGGAGGTGTCCTCGACCTTGTCCTACTGGCTGATCGGACAGACTCTCGAACACATGCGCAGCGCACTCGAAGTGGAGCACCCGGCCACCGTGGCCGCGCACGCTCTGAGCATGAGCGAGAGGCATATGCGCTACTGCATGGCGGCCAACAGGGCCTTCTCTCAGGATCAGGTGTATCAGCTGGCTCAGGCTAGAGTCACTTGGACTCTCATGCGCGAGATGGCCAGCCCCAAGCTGGACACGGTGCGCGACAACATGATCGAGCTGGTGCTTGCGGGCGAGATCACATGCAAGGAGCTCGACACGCAGATAAAGCGTCTGCAGTGTGATGAAGGCGGCGTGGGTGTGCTTGATGCCGATGCCGCGGGCAACGGAGGTGGCGCGGAGCTCACCGACGGCAATACACGGGATGATCTGCGAGTCAAGTTCAAAGCGTTCGTGCGCAAGGTCAAGTCGGTGTCCGAGAAGCTGTCCCGCGAGACGACTCCGGCGATTGAGGAGTTCATGGGCAGGGGCGGGGGTCTGATCGACGCTATGATCGATCCGGAGAGCGGTGCTCAGGACGAGTCCATGGAGGGCGAGGTCACCCAGATGATAACCTCCCTGCAGCTGACAATCATCGGAGCTGTAGCCCTGACGTTCCGCGCCAATCTGGCGGTCGCCGCTAGAGGATGGCCGTTCGAGGAGCTCGACAAGATGCTCGAGGAGTTCCGGACGTCGTATGGCTCCGGGGGTCAGCTGAGGAATGTGGAGGACACGGAGGATGGCTAAGCCAACCTACAAACAGCTTCCGGTAATACGGAGGCTGGGGGACAGGATGTGCGGGCCCATCCTGGACTTCTCCCGCACGCATGCGGGCGCAGCCTCGGTGGCGTCGTCGGCTGTGTCCGAGCTGCTCGACCGGATCGCGACCGAGTTCTCTGTGGACCGGGAGCGGCTGGAGCCCATGGTGGCTATGCATGCGGGGCTTCCGGCGACGCCGGAGCTGACCTCGACTATGGTGCATACGCTGAAGAGCTGGGTGCCTGCGTTGAAAGCGGGGTACAGATACGACGCGTCCAGGGGCAAAGAGTTCTCCAAGGTGCCTCATACTCTGTATGTGCTCGATCCCGAGTTCGATCCGGAGCAGGGACGATGGAGCATGAGTCTTAATGTGGTGCGAGGCCCCGTGGCGGGGTCTATCCTGAAGTTGTCTGTGACTCATCGCATGGCCTGCTCCATGGTAGTCTATGCCATCGGTGTGCGCAAGGCCTACAGTCTGGACAGGCCGAGACCATACGACCTGCACGGCATGCGTCTGCTGGCGTCGTTGAAGCCTTTGGGGCCCACACTGGGAATCGAGCGGATGATGAGATGCCCTGCGATTCAGATTCATAATCAGAAGTATGCTGATAGACTTTCGACCTGTATTCATGGCAGGTACACCTGCGTGTGCTTTGACTGTGGTGCGGGCGAGCGTGAGTGCGGGATGGCTCGGCATGCCGAGCCGCTATCGGTTGGCAAGTGCCGCTGCTGCGGCGGGAACGATCGGAAAACAACAGTCAAAGGGGTGTGTGTAGGATGTCTGAAGCAAATGATGGAAATGGGTGTGGAGCCGATGGTGTCGTCGAGCTGAGCGACTCCAGCAAGAACGTGCTCAACGTGATCCGCTACTGCTGGGGGCCTTTGAACAAGAGCTACATAGAGCAGACGCTCATAGCCAATCGTGGTCTGCGCTACACGCCGTCCCGGGATATGGCCAACGTGCTCTGCGCTGTGCTGCCAGCCGCCGCCGAGTTCGCGGCGACCGCTCGTCCGGACCTGGCTGAGGCCGAGGGTCCTCTGGCTGACATTGCGGGCAAGTATGCAGCGTGTCTCACCGCGAGGGACCATGGGCTGGACGTTCTGGCCGATGGCTTCTCATCGTTGCTGGAGGACAGGGACAGGTCCGAGGCATTCGTGCTGTTCAGCGCATCGTTCACGCTCAACATGCTGGTGTACATGCTCTGTGTTCCGCACCTTGCGGACTCGATCGGAGACCTGCACCCGGACATGGTGTCCAAAGCGCTTGCTGGGATCTCCAGGGGCGCGGGATGGGATGTGACCGAATCCAAGATGAACCCTGTCAACTGGGTCAAGCGCTGGATGCGTAGGCATGCGTTGAGCAAACTGATATCCAGCGGCACGCTGCCGAATGCGCCCTGGGTGACTGACTTCGTGCACCAGAAGGGCGCTGGGCTTGTTCGCGGTCTGATCCAGCAGCTGATCGACGACGGAGGTGTGATCGAGGATGTGATCGAGACGAATCTAAGTGATGGTGCACTTCTTCCTGTCCTCGACGATGAAAAGCCCACAGTCGACGCGAAACCAGAACCAGAGACGGAGGGCTGAGACATGCGAAAGGAAACAAAGATGAATGGAGGAATATTAAAATTCGTCAAAGACATGTCAAGTGACAAGGTGCTGATGTGCTGGACGGGCACGCTCTATGATAGGAGGCACCCGAATATGCGCTGCGACAGCGTGAGACTACTCACGGTGCATCGAACTGCGTTCCGGGTCGCGTTTCGATCAACTGCGGGATATAGGCGGGCTGCGGTGAAGGACAAGGCTGAGCTATGTGAGAGCGACTACAGATACGAGTATGATCTGAGCAAGGATCTACGGATCATCACAGGCGCGTCAGACCGGGCGGGGCGATTTGCTCTTCCTGGAGATCTGCTGGACTGGGAGGAGTCCCAGACCGCGACTGATCTTTGTCTTGTTGACGCCGACGATGATCTTGCCCTGGCCCGACTCGGATCCAACTCGGCCGCTGACCGCATGGACACGTTGTTCAATGAATATATCAAAGACAGCGAAGTGCTGGATCTGGATCATATACCTGTGCCTGAAATGGTGCTGGTGGCTTCTCGTGATGCTCGTGTATTTTCACGGGCATGCGTGAAGAGCCCAGACGGGCCGCTGGCGGTTGGAGATAAACTGGAGTATCCCACCAGTCAGTATTATGGCCAGGGAGTTCTGGCCATGCGTCCGGGCTATCCCTCGGGACACTGGCGGGTTGTGCCTGCGGATTCCAGCATAGAGGGAAGAGTCGACCTCAGAGTGAGCATGAACCCACAGGGAGATGAAGATGCAAAGTGACCTACACACACCGAACGCCGTGCCGGCGGTTCCACCGAAGATAAGTCAGATGCTCAGGGAGGCGCTGTATCGTCAGCTCCCTGTGTTCATGACAGCTGAGACCACAGGAGTCCGGAGCACGGACGTCATTACGGCGCTGAGCATCCTGCCTCTGGCAAGCGAGGCGCGCACTCTGTACTTTCCGCTACCTCCCGACAAGCGGACGGACGCGTTGAAGTTTCTGCAGATGAGCGAGGAGGTGCACGAGACGCAGACGCTCGTCACATACGACGGAGTCAAGGTGCTCCTGGAAAGCGTGCACGCGGCCAGCGGACGCCATGGAATGCTCGCTCCGATCACGTACAACGTGCCATTCCAGCTCAAGTTCCTGACGCCCACTCAATTCAGCGATGGCGCTGGTCGCTATGTCATGGCGGCTCCGCTGGATCTGACCCGGCTTGCCTGGTGCATCACATGCGCACCTGCCTTTGTGCGAGGCGCCGCGCCTGGAATGTCTCTCGCCGACATCCAGCAGCATGTGGGCGAATTTGCACATAAGAGAAAAGGAGCTGGGTACAAGGACGTGTTCCCTAACTGGGGAATATATCTTCCCAATCCTCTGCCACCTCCAGTAAAGCCCGAGTTGCTTCAACGGCTCCTGGTCATCTTGACCGGGGAGACATCTCCAGAGACTCTGCTACGAACGCTGGGCTTCGAGAGCCCTGTGGACTTCCCACATCTGGTCGATACTGTCAACACGACGAGAGCGACCACATTCATCTCCATGTAGATCCCTTGAAAGGAACAGATAAATGAAACTGAATATTACTTTTCCCCCACAAGTCGTGGAGAATCTCTCCAAGCTACTGTCGCGACCCGACGGCGACCTGTCCGTGCACATTGGCTCCCTCGGAGGATCTGCGCGCGTCTGCGTCGAGTACAGTGTGGCTCTGGCGGGACGCGACTCCGCCACGACCGTGATGCTCATGTACGCTGTGGGCGAGGCGGACATCACCAAGACGCAGATGTACCAGCTGAAGGAGCCCATGCAGCTGCAGAGCTGGTTCGATTCGCTTGACCGCGAGACGCTGCTGCAGACCGCGGTGTCTCTCGACTTCTCCACAGAGGCCAGGGGCTTTGTGCTGAACATCGACAGCGGAGAGGGTGTCACAACACCAGCCACGATCCTGACCGCCAGCCGTATGACCAAGTACGCGATCCCCGCTACGCTGCCGTATGTCGATCCTGATTTTGATGCGGAGTTGAACAACGGACAGCGTGTCATGTTCGACGGCGAGCGCTACGCGGGATACACGATGGCCCTGTCCGAGGGGTCCATACTTCTGGTGGATGTGGAGGATGACCCGCTGAACCGCAAGTCGCTTGCGTCCACACTCAAGACGATCGCGAGAATTGACATGGAGGGTCCGGACGTGTTCGTGATCCCTCCCTCGGACTCCAGGCCCAAGTCCAATGCCAAACCCAAATCCAAGGCCAGCCCCAAGCCAAGGGAGGTTGATCCCGGCAATGCTGGATTGGTTGCGTCTGACGTCGAGGAAGTTGTTGTCCCGAGCACACCTCAGTCTCCTGTACCTCCCACTCCGCCACAGCCTCCGGCGGCACAAACCCCACCATCTATGATCGAAGCCCCTGAGAAGCCGGCGATTGGACCAAAGGACGAAGTCCCCGAAAAAGCCGAGTCCGCTTCGGATGATCCAGAGAAGTCCGAGCCTGGTGACTCCCGGGAGACTGTGGCGCCTGAGAGAGATCAGGCGGAAAACTCCGATACGGTGGACGTGTCTGAAGACAGCAAGCAAGTGGAAGATCCGAGGGACCCCGGGGATTCCGATGACGACAAGCCAGCTCCGAAGCAGAGACGTAGTTCAGCGGACATAGACAACCAGGCCGTCAAGCGCCTGGAAGAGCGCGGGTTTGCCGTGCTGCCCCGCGTGGAGGGTTTGTTCGACACCGTGAACAGCGCCGCCGCCATAGAGACATACCGGTCCAAGCGCGTCACGCTGTCCGAGTATGACGCGGCTCTGCGCATCGCATTCCTCGACCGTCTGGCCGAGGTGACCGACAAGGCGGAGGCCGCGGATTCGCTGAAGGCGAAGTTCCAGGCTATGATCAACCAGCTGTAGCGGATCCGGATCCGCGTCCGAGGGTCGCGGAAGGAGGTGAGCTATGGATTGGCTGGCATTCAAACCGCCAAGAACGGGAGGGATTCCGTTCTACCCGAAGCTGGTGGGGCCAACGGGGTCCGTCGACAGGGCTTTGGCCTTGTCGGCGTGCGTCGCTCTGACGGCCCAGGCGCGCGGACCCTTCACCCGGTACGTTTCCGGCGGGCTGCCGCGCTGGGACGATGTCCTGCCGCTATCTCTGCATAGAAGAGGGCATGCTCTCTCCTGGATCTTTGACGAGAGCCCTTGCGGGGAGTCGCCCATGGACTCCCTGCGCCGGGCTGCTTTCAGGAAGGGCGACGTTCATCACTTGCACCATACAGCTGTTCTGGAGTCGCTGGTGCAGCTTCTAGGGCTTGCCGGCGACGACGAGTCCGGAGTGCGCCCGGGACGTGTGTGGTGGGAGGGTGACATCAGTGGATGGAAGTCGGATATGGTAGCGTGGCTGCAAGACTCCGGCAATGATGGCGGGTTCGACCAGGCACGTCTGTATATCGCGCTGGAGTGTCTGCTGGACGAGCTGCATCGTGACCATATGCTGGGCACGCGGCGGTTTGACAATGGAGGTAGGTATCTGACGATGTATGTCCGGCGCCGGTACACCCCGGGCGAAGCGGTGGCGAAGACGCTGCCGTTTCTGCAGTACGACGTGCTGTGGTCCGACATCCGAACGCTGGCCGGTCTGTACGAGCTGAGGCCGCCGTCGACGTCAAAGGGCAACAAGGACTTGAGATCCAAGCTGGTGCTGATGATGCGTAGGCTCAACGGAGCTGGAATACGGCACAGGGATGTTCTGCGGAAGCTGAGGGAGACCTACGCCAGAGAGGACCGCAAACTCTGTCTGGACGATGTTCTCGATCCTCCAGCGTATATTCTGGACGCTTGCAGGTAGCGGCACAGCCGTGCCGTGGACAACCAAATGATCGGAGCTTTCCATATGATAGTTCAAGACATGTCTGACGATGTGGACGGGATGGACATGGACGACTGCGTCGCCTTGTCGAGATTGATACGAAAACGGCTGGGGGCGCTGGCCAGGATGCCTCTGGAATCCATCCGGATCGAATGCAGGGTGCGGCGCACAGCCACAGTGGATGTGTTCGGGCGGGCGGCTGTAGGATGCATAGAGGAGATCGAGGGCAACTGTGTCAAGCTGAGGTTCGCGGATCAGAACTCGCTGCTGGTTCCGATCGCGATGCTGCATCCCGATGGATTCGACGCCACGGTCACTGTGGCGAGCCAGCTGGATTCACTTCCGGACGCGCCGGACGCGCTACCGGTGTCTGGTGATGCGCATCCGGCGCTGTACAAGGGAGCTCTCTACCTGATAGAGCATGATGGTGATCTGATCTCGGAGGTGCGCCAGGTGTTGCGGTCCGTGATTCCCGAGTTCGCTCTAACGTCCGAACTGATCAGACTGTCCGCGGTGGCCGTTGACGCGACCTCCGCTGATGCCGATCTCAGCGACCGTAGTCGGGGGATGGTCACGCTATGCTTATGATGGGGGCTACTCCGAACGATACGCAGATCATGCTTCTGCGGAATGAGACGATCGGCTTTCGAGTTGGAGATGTAGTGAAAGAGCTGACGGCGTCTGGAACCTCCATGATCCTGGCCGCGATTCGCCCCGATAAGAAGGGGCAGTTGTGGCTAGGGAGTTGGAGGCGTATTGCAAACATGCCGCCCAGGGAGTTGGTGGAGCTGTGTGCGCAGCCCGTCTACTCGGACAGTTTGTGCAGATCTCTGGCCTCGGAGCTGGACCCTGTGATTGTGAGGGCTCACTGCATTCTGTGCCCAGCCCCTGTTGTGCGCTGGCGCGAGAGGGTGGTGACCGGGAAGCACATGGCCATGTACGTGGTGCCGAGATCGTGGCTCAAGGCCAGGTCGCAAGGAACGAGATAGACCTAGACTAACTGGAACTATGCCGATGCGGTGTGGATCCAACCGAAAGGGAAATTGAAAATGTCACTGGATAGACTGAATGAATGCGGCGTTTGCTGCAGCCTGTTTGTGAGCTACCCCAAATATCGGGACAACCTGGATCTTGCGCTTTTCAACATGAACGCGGATGGGGACAACAAGAGCATCCTGAAAGCGCCTGCTTTGAATTTGATGGTGGATGCGTTGAGGCGTGTTGGAACATCTGAGAGTCGTGGCCGCAAGGCGCTTCAAGCGCACACGCTGTCGCTTGACATGCAGGTGGGTTTGCGTTTCTGTCCGATCACCGGACTGGCCAAGCTGCTGGAAACTGTCGATGAGGCCAAAGCGGAGTTCAGCAAGGCTGCGGACGAGTTCATCGACAACTTCGACGAGCACCTGCAGGCGGCGCGGGACCGCTGGCAGGAGGTGGTGGATCTTCAAACTGAGTTGACGGACGATGTGCGTGAGCAGCTGCTGATATACGGATATGACCAGCTTCAGATCAATCCACCGCCCCGGAGCCGGTTCGTGATGTCGATGCTGACTGTGGAGCTTTCTGTTCCCGGCAAGCCATCGCTGGCTAATGTGGACGCCGCCGAGGCTGGTGCGGCTCAGGCCGCCGCGGACCGGGTGCGAGAGGAGACGTCCAAGCGGATGACATCGCTGTCCGACACGTTCGTCGACTCCTGCCGCGAGGAGCTTCGAGAGAGGATGACTGCTTTCTTCACGGACATGAACAGGGTGATCCGCGCCGGCAAGCCCATCAACAGGCGGACCATGTCGAGGGTGCTCGAGTTCATCGACACCACCAAGCGTCTGAACTTCATGAATGACACGTCGTTCACCACGATGCTGGAGCGATTCGAGCTGGCGTGCTTCCCCGACGGACTGCCTGCCAGCGCGGACGCGGTGGACGGTGTGAAGAGCGAGGAGACCGTGAACTCGGTCAGCTCCAGCGTGGCTGACATCGTGTCCATGCTGGCGTTCGACGTGCATCACGGACGTGACGACGGCAGCAACATGGACGATCTGCGAGACGAGGCTTCGGATCCAGCCACCGCAGCTCCCGAAATTCTCGTGGACCCTGACGACTACATGATCATACTGTGACCAAAAAAGGAGCCGATTGATATGAGCCATATTACCAAGTTTGCGATGGTGTTCACCGAGCGGGACCTGCTCCTGCAGGCTCTTGACGAGTTCAATGTCGAGGTGGATCGCGACACCCGTCTGGAGGCGACAAGAGGTGGTCAGGTCTTCGATAGCGAAGCTGTGCGGGATGCGACGATGGACTATGTCGTCACCGTGCCCGGAGGCGAACAGATCGGATTCCAGATGAAGAGCCTATCAGACAGCGAGCGATCAGGCATGGTGGATTCCACCGAGACCCGGAGCAGCGTTGCCAGAAAGGGCTTGGTGCCTGTGGGGGACATGTACTATGGAGGTCTGACCCGAACGCTAGGCCAGGGGCTGTGCAAGCTGCAGGCCAAGTACTACGAGAAGTTGATGAGGCGCAAGCTGGGCCGGCAGGTCCGCGTCACGACCAAGGACGTCGGTGACGAGGTCATCCTCGAAGTGGAGGTGTGACGTGCATGTGATCAAGCCTGGGATTCAAGTGTCCTCGTGCATCCACAGCTGTCCCTTCATGTCGATAGACGGCAACGTCATGGGGTGTACTCATCCTAAATTCGATGACGCTGAGCTGTACGCGGGATGTATCATATCCTGGGACAACGGGGCCGACGGAGGTCTTCCACCCAAGTGTCCGTTCAGGGACGATGCCGAGTTGTGCGTGGTTCAGAGCTACTCCGCAAGGGAGGCGCTGGAGGCGGAGAAGACGAATGGAGGGTGACAAGTCGCTCACAGTGGGGTGGTATTCCGCAGGAGTGTCCAGCGCTGTGGCGCTCAAACTGGTGCTGCCTGATGTGGATGTGCTGATCTATCAGCATATGTACGACCAGCACCCTGACACGGAAAGGTTCATGCGCGACTGCGAGGAATGGTACGGGAGGGTTATTCTGACCGAGGTGTGCCCTGGGGGCAGCGTCGAGACTGTGTGTAGAAAGGCCAGGTACATCAGCGGTCCCGGTGGGGCTGCATGCACGGGACGGTTGAAGGTCAAGCCCCGCCTCGACTGGGAGAAGGGGAAGTGGGCCGGCACGAAGCTGAGATACATCTGGGGCTTCGACGCTGGGGAAAGCTATCGAGAGGGGCGTATCAGGGAAACCATCCCGAATGCCGAGCATGTGTTCCCTTTGATCGAGCGCGGTCTCACCAAGGCGAACGCGCACTGGATGCTGCAGGAGGCTGGTTTGAGACGTCCGGCCATGTATGACGAGGGCTTTCCCAACAACAACTGCCTGGGGTGCATCAAGGCGGGCATGGGGTACTGGAACCTGATTAGGGAGAGGTACCCCAAGGTGTTCGCGGCCAGGTCGAGGATGGAGCGTGATATTGGCGCGTCCTGCGTCAATGGCGTGTACCTGGACGAGCTTGATCCGGATCGGGGACGCATACCCACTCCGATAGAACCTGTGAGGACGCCGATGTGCGACCAGGCCATGTCCGAACCGCCCTGGGGTGACTTTTGCCCTGTTTTGAATCTATAGAAGGAGAATTGACATGACGTCTGAAGACACTGAGACACTGCAATCGCTAGAGACAGATCTGCGTGTGGCTCACGCCAGGGCTCTCGAACACCATATTGCTCACGTCGGATCTGTGGATGACTACTTTGTCTCCGAGGATAAAGGTGATTTCGAGTGGAAGTGCAGCGAGGCCGGCGACTGGAGCGTGTATCGCTGCGGGGAGAAGGACTGTCCTCAGCAGTGGCACACTGTAGCCTACGCGGTCGACGCGGGGCGCACTGCCGGCAAGCGGTGGGTCGAGGTGCGGAGTTGCGATGAGGAAGGAGATTGGGATTCTGATGGCAGCTACGACGAGAGGACTGGCAGCGTTCCCGAGGACTGGCCCGATTTCGCGAGGTGGGCCACTGGCACTCACGAGTACTTCCACGGCTGGGGGCTGTACTGGATCGACGCTGCGAGAACAGGCAAAGACCCATGCAGCCAGGTGCTCGGCGACTGGCGTGTGGCGCAGGGAGGCAAGTTTGCGACCTGGGTCGAGTTCTGCCTGGACGCGGTGCGGAGCAATATCAAGTATCTGTTGATGGGTACGGGTGAAACGTCGGCCCGCGCGAGCACAAACGAAGAAGGAGCAACAGCATGAAGATTACGATACGCATACCAAAGAACACGACGAGCGCCACCATGGAGGTGGACGGAGTGAAGGGGCCCATGTGCCTGAAGCGGACTGCGAGAATCCGCCAGTCGATGGCGGCGGCCGAGGGATCGAGTCTGAAGCGCAAGCCCGAGTTCAGGGATGTGGTGACATGTCAGAGCGCATCACGATAGCGATCGGCGTCAGCGGTGCCAGGATGTTCCATAGTGACACGGTTATGGAGCGCCTGCCCGTCGTCGTCGAGGAAGTGAGACGGCTGACCCACATCGAGCATGAGTGGAGCAGCCGCGAGTGGACGGTCGACCTGGCGCGCACAGGCCGGCGTCTGTTTCAGCATCCTCTGCGAGGAGAGTGCGTGAAGTGGGAACATGACCATGCAGCCGAACTACTCGTCATGGATGGCGAGGCGGACGTCGTGAGCATTCCCTTTGGGGAGATTCCAGCCGAGGAGTACATACGCACACCTGTGTTTGTTGTGCCCAATCCGAAAGGAGTCGAAGATGCCGACTGAATGTGAGCGTGACAAGCCGACCGATATGAGATGGCCAGCCATTGTGTACGTGTGCAGACCCTGCTTCAGGTGCGGAAGAAACGTGTATCTGAATCAGGCTATGATAGGCAAAATCAAGCTCGAGCTCTGCTTCAGCTGTACGGCGAAGGCACTCGAGGCCGACCCCGATTTCCACACAACGAATGAAAGAGTCGATGATGATCATTAGAACGCAGGACGATAAGGACTTGGACACTGCGAAGCTACCAGACACGTACGATCCTGTGTTCTGCTGTAACTGCGCGGAGCGTGTCGGCTGGAAACATGATCCCACGTCTGGTGACTTCTATGGGCTATGTGATAGCTGCGCTGCGCTTCTAAGCCAAGGTGAGATATCTGACCCTCTTGGTCGATATGTCGAAGATGAGGAGGACGACGATGAAGATGATATCGACGACGACTCTCGTTGACAGATCCTTCCGACCTAGCATCATAATCACAGATACGCACACAGAACAGTTCCGGTTCCCCAAGTCCAGGAGACGGCGCATCCGCAAGAAATGGAAGCGGCGTCCGGAGAATCATAGGCCATCCAGGTCCGCGCTCATGTGCGGTGACAGCATAATCGTATGCCACCCCGAGTTTGCGGACGCTCTGCGAAGAGAATGTCCCTGGCTCCTGTTCTGAACCCCTTGAAAGGATACTCATAAATGTACACGAACACATACAACCAGCTTGTCCGGCATGTGCGGGCGCGGACGCCGCTACTGAATCTGGTGCTCGACTGCGAGCGCCTCGTGGACGGGATCATTCCCGGCGAGACCGCCCGCAACGGACTCGCGGAGCTCGCGACCACTCTGAGCCGCAGCGAAGCCGGGCCTGCTGTCGTGTGTCTGTCCTGGGACTGCCTGCACGGACTGCGCCCGGCTCCCCAGGTGACAGCCCGACTGCCCACAGCAGCCACCGACACCCTGAGCAAGTTCATCAACGACAACAGGGACAAAACGGCCGGGGAGCTCCTCGACGACACAGACGAGGCTGGCAGCGGTATGTCCAGCATCACCAGACTGTATCGCGACATCCGGAGCAAAGCCGGACCCGGCGCGCGAGTGCTGCTTCTGGTGTCCGACATGGCGTGTGATGAGCAAAGCGATCCAAGAACGATCCGCACGCTGCTGACGCATGCCAAGACCGAGAGCACAGCCTCCGTGGTGATCATCTCCACCGACGCCGTCGAGCATCCCACGCTCAGGACGTACATGCCGGTGCTTATCGCCGAGAGGCCTGCTCGTGTGGAGCTGGAGATCGTGTTCACACGCCAGCTGACAGAGCTTCAGAGCGGAGGTGATGCACAGGTGACTCTGTACGTCAACGGCGACGAAAAGCCATCCGAGCCGGATGTGGTGGCGAATGTCTGCGCGGGCAGCTTGTCTGGCCTGCACATTCCCACAGCGGTGCAGATTCTCAACCTGCATCTGGAGTCTCCCGCATGTCAGGTCAGGGAGAGGGACGCGAAGGGCGAATATACAGGCAAGGTGTCGTTTCGCATCGATCCTGTGGAGCTGTCCCGGGAGAAGGCCGAGGTGCTGAACAAGGCCGGGTACGTGACTCTGATCAACGATCTGGTGGATGAGTCGGAGGTTGGCGGACTTGATGAGCTGAAAACGTGGATCAAGCAGCGTCGCGCGGGGTTCACCGACGAGGCTAAAGCTCAGAAGATGCGTGCTCCCAGGGGTACTCTTCTGGTGGGTCCTCCAGGTACAGCCAAGTCGCTTTGCGCTGAGCTGACCGCGTCTGTATTCGGAGTCCCTTTGATTCGCCTGGATGTGGGCGCCCTGTTCAACAGCAAGCTGGGAAGCAGCGAGCGCAATGTGCGCAACGCCCTGCAAGTGGCGGACGCCAGCGCTCCCTGTGTTCTTCTGCTTGACGAGATAAACCGCAGCCTGGGTGGAGATGGCGGCGGAGAGTCGGACGGCGGGACCTCCTCCAGGATTCTTGGGTCCATTCTGACCTGGCTGGCGTCGAAGACAAATGATGTTTTTGTCATAGCCACATCCAACAGCATCGAGGGGCTTCCGCCCGAGCTGACCCGGCGCGGAAGGCTGGATGAGGTTTTCTATGTGGCGCTCCCAAATGCAGACGAACGCGAAAGCATCTGGCACATTCATCTAGGCAAAGTGGACCAGCGGTCAGGTCTGACCTCCGGGGAACTGACACATCTGGCGGCTGCGTCCGACGGCTTCTCCGGAGCTGAGATCGAGCAGGCTGTGCACGATGCCATGTACGATAACTACAAGGAGGGCGGGAAGCTCAAGCTGACTGTGGACATGGTTGAGACATCTCTGAATCTTATGACCCCTCTAGCTCAAGCTAGAAGGGTCGAGCTGAGCAAGCTAAGCCAGTGGGCTGACGCCAATGCAAGGCATGCCAGCATGCCGCAGACAGTCTTCCACAGCATCATGTCCAAGAAGAGCCGGAAGACATACAACGAGGATGACGACGGAATCGCTCTGTAGATCGGAGTTCACATCACAGGGCCGGCGGCTGGCTTGCAGGGGTCGTCGCCGGTCCTGCTCCCCACGCCTTGCTTTTACACGGAGCGCAATTACATACGATGATGTATAGTAGGCTTGAACCTCAAGTTCAGTGGCATATCAGGAGGCACGATCGCCATGGCCATACCCTCAAGTCTAAGGAATCCACTGCGGAGACGTCTTCGCAAGATCGCCGTTGGAACGTACACGGGCGACGTTCCCTCGGCCAATGGCGGTGGCGCGGCTGGTGTGCCGAGGGCTCCCGGCATGTCTGGACCTGCAGCCCCCAAACGACAGCCCCTCGCGCAGCAGCCGGCAGCTATGGCGGGGGCAGCTCGACTACCCGCGACTCCAGGAGTGGCAACCGCATCGGAGCCTCCGACCGCCTCCGCGACGAACACCCCGACAGGAGCCCAGACCATGCCAGTTATACCAGTTATGCCGGCCGCGCCGACACCAGCCACAAGTCTTCCTCCCCAGCCGGCGCCGTCTGCAGTGTCTCCTGTGTCGCCTCCATCCCCGGCTGCGCCGTCCCCGCAACGACTGATGCCGAAGAAATCGGAGGAGGAGGCAGTGAGTCTAGAAAACGCAGAGCTTTTCGCAGAGTTCAACAAGTGGAACACAGCTAGGATCGCGAATAAGAGGAAGCGTGAAAAAGAGGCCATGCGGACCAGTGCTCAAAACTCGAAGTCGGAGACTGAGGGTGATATCCCTGTCGAAGATGTGGATGATAACAAAGACAACGAGGATCTCGAGACTTTTCCGGATACGGTGGACGCCATATCGGATATAGAGCGCGAGACTGCTGAATTGGAGGATAAGTCAGAGTCCGATTCAGCACCTGAAGACACACCCGAGGTGGATGGAACTCAGGACGACTTGGGCGAAGAGCAGAGCATTCGCGAAGAGGAGGCTGCTGGACGTCCTCCGG
>Ga0307990_1000665_pt1 | contig 29905 bp, 46 predicted proteins | sample EllFjometagen129_FD_203168 | JGI IMG/M metagenome (GOLD analysis project Ga0307990, IMG submission 203168) | Marine microbial communities from Ellis Fjord, Antarctic Ocean - #129 | ecosystem: Environmental > Aquatic > Marine > Unclassified | place: Southern Ocean | collected 2014-10-08
TCAAATCCTGCACATACATATGAGCTTCTGTCAATTCTCATTTTATTCCTTCATCATTTAAATTAGAAATTTTTTTCAATTTATTTTTTCTTCCAGAAAAGTGGAATCTTGCGTGACAACTTGCACATAAAGTTTTAATATCTTTGGGAGCACAATTCTCCTTACCATTTTTATGATGAGCATGTAATCTTGTACCAAACAAATGAATACTCATAGGATATGTTATTCCACACTTTTCACAAGCTGATTTTCTGATATCATTTACATATTCTTGATCTGACCACACATCACAATATCCATCTGTTCTTGGTCGCATTAATTTTATACCGTTATGAACGAAGAAAACCCGAGTCTTTAGACGAGGGATGAATTCGTTCCAGATTTTAACCTTGAGACTCTATATACTTTCTGATAGTCTCTTCACTTGCATTACCTATGGTACAGATAAACGATCCTTCACTCCAAAATTTCTTCTTGTACCAAATATACTTACGTAAATACTCATAAGTTTCAATATCCTTTCTCCAAATTCTATACGTTGAAATCTTCTTAATCGAAGTTACTAGTTGTTTGGGTGATACATCTGACTTAGTTTGTACTAATAAATGAATATGATTCTTATCAACTTCCATCACTTCGATGTCAAATTCTAACTCGTTAGATATATCATAAAGGATTAATTTAATTGCATCACCTAACTTAATCAGCAAAGAGTGACGATACTTACATACTAAGATGATGTGATACAGTATTAAGTACTTAGAGTGTCTAGATCTTTTAAAGTCCATCAAGTCATCTCAACGTAAAGTCTATCCCATCCATTATGATTATTTTGATACTTAGATCTTCCGCTCTTGAAGGTACCACCGTAGGCTTTTAAGAATTTCTTCTTCACTTCAACTGGTTCAGTATATAAGTATCTCCATGATTTGGGATGCTTAGGGTCAGTTTTATTCTGCAGTACCTTGATCTTTTTTAATTTTGATATATGTTTAATAATCTCAATTTTCCCTCCTTTCTTGTACCTAAAATAATAAGGAGATCTTTCTGGATATTTAATTGTACCATCTGATAGTCTCTTATCATACTTATGTTTAAATTGAAATAGTTGCCTACGTACAAATCCTCTACATGATATGAATCTAGTTTTAGTATTAACCCTCAATTGATTAAGAGACTTAACAATTGCCATACAAGCAATAGAAAAGCTATCTACAGCATGAGCTTCAAATACTTTCTTACCTTTATTAGATATTTTAGGATCAAATCCAAATAGAGACACTCTCTTATTCTTAGTATAGTAACCTCTAACAATTGAAACTCTCAATCCTGAAGATCTCAAGAGGTGAATAAAATTATTTTGACCTTGATGAACCTGGGTCCATCCTTGTTGCTGAAAGTTAGTACAAGCTACCTTCTCAACAATTACTTTACTGACTGGATAATACTTAAGTAGTTTAAATACTAAATTCTTTCTATACTGTAAAATTGTATGATTAGTAGCACTCATATTATCTGCTACTCTATTATGATTTCTACACTCTCGATGCCTTAGTCTCGATCTTCTAACTCTACGGTAACCTCTTCTCCTACTCATCAAATCTTTAACCGATCTGTTATGAATAATCTCACAATTAATGTGATGATACTTATGAGATACGATGGAGGATCCACAAAAATGAGATCCTACGTCCCAACCTAATCTCATATTAATCATAGGATCACCTGAAGGTTTGAATTTCAATTTAAGGTATCTAATTTTTAACTTATCATCGTACCTCCAAATTGCCTTACTCTCAGCTACAAATTTCTTACATCTTGATAATTTAATAGGTGTGTACGGCTTGTTCTTGTAAACTACTGGAAATCTTAACATTTTAAATTCTCCTAACCTCCAAGATGATTGGAGTTTAAGTATTAAGAGTTATTACAGACCTTCTATTACCTTAACGTAATAGATTCACTCGAGACATTGGCAGTTACTTAGTTCACTTAATAAGACTGAGTGGGCATCTTATCGTAGCTAGTTATTTCTAACAGTAACTATCCGGACTCACAGGTCATCGAGATATTAAGATCTCTAACTGTGTTAGTCAAGCCTAACTACTCCATAACCTTAAAATCTTGTTATGAACGCATCTATATCTTTTGGACATAGTAGCTACCTCAAAATTCTCAGACTTTAACGTTTCAAGCCCGAGTCTTTAGACGAGGGTAGTTGATTCATTTTTAATCCTTTAACTTTTGAAAGATTTCATTAACCATTACATTAACGAATTTTTTCTCTGCTGAATATCCTTGAAATTTAATATTAAACTCATCTAAAAGATTATAAATATCTCCATCGATTTCTTTTGCTTTTTCTTCGGTTTGATATCTACCAATAGGATCATAATCATCCTTACGTCTTCCAAGGAAATAATTTAAATTATTCATTTCATTAAAAGCTTCTATGACTAATGATTCAAATGCTATAGAATTATTCTTTGCAAAATATCTGCCATAATAAATTGATAAAAATAATGGAGAGTCTACAACAAGAACATCAACTTTATCCATCACAGTATTTATTGCGTGAAGTTGTTTTGCAAATACATATACTTGATCGTCTAAAACTCCCAATGAATTTTCAAAAACCTTTCTTTTACTATATTCGGGGATAGTCTCACATGAGATATTTTTCCATTTTAATTCTGAATAAATATCTGCGGCGAATTTGGATTTACCAACTCCTGGACCTCCGAATAGATTTACAATTAATGCCATAATAAATTAATCCTTTTCTTCCCCATTAAAAAAAGCAATTCTCATTGCAAGGATACTTGAATATGAGGTCATCGTTGTCAATTGAATTTATAATAAATATTTTTCATGTTCTGGAATAGTATTAAATTCTTCTGTTGATTTCATATCTTCTGTAAGTACAAATTTATGTAAAAGTTCGAGTTTTTTATCTAATTCCTCTTTTTCTAAAATAACTCTTTCTTGATATTCTTCCATTAACATTTCTCCTTTTTAATTTTTATTATAATCATTTGTTATGATTATTAATATTTTAGCCTTTATTAAAACTCCTTCCCATGTTTATAGGGTCTTGATTTATTAAACTTATTTTTAGCAATAATAGCCTCTCCTAATCGCAATCCTCTTGCTTCTGCAAAATCAATGATTCTGATAATACAGTCCGCAAGTTCTATTGTTGAATTTTTAAATTCAGGACATTTATCATCTTGAGGATTACCATTTCTAAAAGCTTCTAAAACTTCTGTTAATTCTGAATGCATTAAACTAATTATTAATCCATTTTTCATTTGGATAACTTCATCTTTAAATTCATTTTCTAGAATATTATCTATTTTTTTATCATCGTCCCAAAAACCATTCTTATCTGCGGTATTATGAATGTCTTTTGCCAAACGATTAAACGACTCAACGAATTCTTTATCTTTAATTCTATCTTCATAACATTTCAATAATTTCATTTTAATATCCTATTCTCCTTTTAGTTTTTGCCAATTTTTCTAAACACTTTAAAGACTTCTTATTACAATTCAAAATTTCACGCATGTAATAAATAAAAACTCCCAATGCACATAATATCAATCCGTCCCAAATCATAAACATCCAAAACACAGTGCTGACTTGAATTGTTGGTTCCATTTATTTAACCTTTCATAATATCAATAATTTTTTTGATTTTCCCGCCATCAACTGAATTACCAAACTGATTTTTAACAATACCAATAGCTTGCATAGGAGTTTTCAATTTAGAAAAATCAATATACTCTTTAATGTATTCTATAATTTCTTCTTCAGTAGTTTCTCGAGGAAGATATTTATTAAGTGTACATATTCTTGTATTAAAAAATACGTTCTTATCTAATTTAATATTTTCTTTAGACAATAAACTATCAAATTCCTCAAGTTTATCTTTCACTAATATATTTAAATTTTTTGGATTAATATTTTCTACCATATCAGGAGTAATAAGTTTTAATGTATAAAGCAATCTTGTTTTTTCATCTTTAATAATTGATTTAATTAAAGGAATTAATTCATCATCTTTAACCTGAGATTTCTTTTTATTCAATAGTGGAAGTTTTGAAATAACAGTTCTTAATGCAAGCTTTTTTTCTTGGATAATTTCTATTTTTAAATTAGTTTCAATCTGATTTAAATATTCAAGATTATTAGGGAGTTTTTTTAATTTGATTTCTTCTTTCATTATGTTTTTTAAATCGAACTGGATTTCTTCAATTAAATTCATCATCGGTGTCATGAGAGTCTCGCTTTCTATTTAATTATTTTTTATTGTAGTTGTCTCTGGCCCAACCAGTACCACTTAATATAAAACTTGAATTACTAATTATTTTTTTACATTTTTTATTTTTACATTCAGGACATTCTTTGGAGCTTTTTATATCCTTTATTTTACAAAATACTTCAAATTTATTATTGCATTGTGGACAGGTGTATTCATATATGGGCATTTTACTTATCCTTTAAAATTTCATTTAAACATGCAAATTCACCATGATATTTTATTGCACCTTCATTATAAGCAATTGCCGCATCTTTAGAATTTGTGAAATATCCAAGATGAATATGTTTATAATTTACCATGATTTGGGATACCCACTTTTTAGCTTTTTTATTAAATGTTACTCCCTTAAATCCAGAAGTATTCTCTATAGTTTTATTTCGATTATACCCATTTTCTTTATAATTACATTCTCTAAGATTTATTTTTCTATTATCAAATTTATTTTGATTAATATGATCTATATTTTTATATAGTGAATTATTCATAATCAATCTATGCAAATAATTCTCTTTAGATGTATTCGAACTTATATATCCATTTTTAGATAAAGTCCACTTATAATTTTTAATTTTTTCAACGTCTTCAATATCAATAATTGCATATCCAACTATATTTTGAGGTTTATCATATAATTCAATTTTAGCGATATTTTCCTCAATGATTATTTTATTAGGATCATATATTGATCTGAAAATTTTTCCATATCTTTTAATTTGTTGATAATGACGATTACAATAAATTGTTTTTCCATAAATTTTTTTATCACATTCCTCTACATTACATAACATTTTCATATTTTCCACACCTTATTTTTGATAATTCTTCAACATATTGGTAAATATGGACTCCATCACTCGTTGCTACCATTCCCCCACATTCAACACCAATATCATCACTCATCATTTTTTGCAAAACCGCCAGTCCTCCCAGGTTGCTGCTCATCCCGCCCCAGGCATCCCAAGATCTGAAGTATGGATAAAAAATTAATTTTCCATCTTTAATTTTTAATTTAATACTCCTTAAACATGGAGGATCTTCCAATAAATAATCTTCAGGCTGAGCAACTTGTAAAATAGCTTGATTAGTATTTGGAGTCTTTTTAAGAACTTCTGTCCAATATGGAATTTGATCAAACATTCTCGAACCGTAGGTATATTGCTCATTAGGTTCAATATGATCAGTTAAAAGATATGGTGCATATTGCTCCAAAAATCCATTTGCAACAGGATTTGGTATATTTAAATGAGCAGGAATTTGAGGTAACATTGAATCATATGGTTCTGAATATACTTTTTTAATATCCAATATCAAATAATCATGTTGAATTCTTGTTTGTCCTACATACGACCCATGTTCTATTTTATATTTATCTCCACTATTAATTAATGACGAAATGACTTGAAACCACGCATCTGGGGCATCGACCGCCTCAATTTTAATTATATTCACTTTTCCAACTCCTCTCTAATTCTTTTAAATAAGGTTTTTCATTTCTTGGGGTAACTAATTCCATACCAAGAAAACAATCCCCCAAACTATATTTACTACAAACTAAAAATGTTCCTTCAACACAACACGCAAATTCCAATTCACTTCCACAAGATTTACATTTTTTACCTTTTAATTCTTCTTTCAATTCTTCTAAACATTCAGACTTAATAATTGTTCCAAGACGATTTGAACTATAAAACTCATTATCCATAATATAATTCCTTTTTAATAAAAATGTGGAAATTGGCGACAATGATTAAAGACCTTTGCTCTTATTATCGGGACGGTCATGCGAGAACCAATTTCCACATTTTAATTCTACTTTGTTTTTCGAGCTTTAATTTCATCCATAATTGCAATCCTCAAATCCTGAGAATTAGTTTTAACCGCCTGTAGAACTTTTCGAAGTCTTGGACCTGGGGCATTTTGACCTTTATCAAATTTCTGCATGTCAACACGATTCTCTTCTACTAATGCAACCAAACCATCAAACAAACTTTCAACTTTTCCTACGTTTTCTTCTGTCATTTTCAATACTCCTTAAATTAATGTTTAAACTTCTTTCAATTTTCCGTAAATTTCTTCTTCTCGTAAAACTTTAAAAATATCATCCTCGACCATGATATCCATTCCACCATGAGGACTACAAAAAATAGTATCACCTGGAATAATATCTTTTACTTCATCCCCACATGTAATGACTTCATAACTTACTTGTGGATTTTTTGCTACACCATCTGGAATAAAAAGACCTCCTTTAGTTGTTCGTTCTTCTGCCAAAATTTTACAAATTACTTTATCACCAATACCTTGAATGACTTTCTTCATTTCAACATCTCCTTTTTAAGTCTCGCTTCTTTTTTACATCTAATGATTGATTCTCTTAATTTTCTATTTTTCTTTTCACTTGGTTTTTCATGATATCTTTTTTCAGCCAATTTAACATGATCCCCATTTTTAGTAATCTTTTTCATAAATTTTCTAACTAAGAACTCAAAATCTTGTGATTTTGATTTTCTTGAATCAATTTTAATTTCAGTTCCATTTCTTAAATAATGTTTATTCCTCAATTTACTTTCACCTCTCTTTTTAAATAAAATTATAAATTACATGATCTCTACTTGTAAAATTCACTTTAAATTCTTCGCATTGATCAAATATATAAGGAGAATTAATTAATAATTCTTCTCTTGTTTTTCCTTCAGGCATTAAATATATATTATCGTTCATATCTGGAAAATCATTATTGAGTCTTTGTAAAAACATATTATTAAATTCAATCGATTCTTCAAAATAAACTAATTTAATATATAAATTTCTATATTGATTTTTATCATTCAAATGCTCAACTATTCTAATTGCTTCATATACATCTTTTTCATTATTAAATTTTGGAGAATAAATATATTTAATATTTGGAAAATATTTAGTCTCTTCATACAATCCTATTAAATCACATCCATTCGTTTCTACATTTATTATTTTAATACCTTTTAAACTTTTTATTAAATTTATTGTATCATCTAATTGTTTTCCAAATGTTGGTTCTCCTCCAGTAATTAACAATCCTAATTTTTCTTTTTTAATTACTTTTTTAAATTCTTCAATTGAATATTCTGCTTCAATCGAACATTCCATTTTAACTTGAGTGTCGCATTTTTTACACCCCAATTGACAACGTTTAAAACGAACTAATAACATCCTTTTTCCTGAATCTGGACCTTCCCCTTGCCACGTAACAATTGCTTCAATCAATTTTATTTTATCCATCAATTCTCCTTCAAAAATTTTTATTTTCATAATAATTTGTTCTCATGTTCCAAAAACACGCCTTTCTTTTAAAATGTTAATGTTTCAGGTTTTAATTTTTTATTCCTTATAGAAATTAAAGGTTCTAACATTAAATTATAACGATCTATAAAAGAGAATCTTAAATTTTCTTTTGTATCAATAATAAAATAATCTGGAAGCTTTTCTTCATCATCTGGAATTGCAACAGCAGTCACCTTTTCATATTTCTTTTCATATTTATCAAAATTAAGAATTATATCTTTAGGAGCTTTATCTCTATCAATTCCTAAAATCCTAAACATAACAACTTTATCTCCAACTGTATGAGCATCATAAACAATCCTATTCCATGCCATTAATGCTTTTATATTTTGAGATCTTGTTTTATATTGATCTTCAGCTTTACTAAAAGAAATGGGTCTTGCAATTCTTCTATCACCAGATTTAATCAAATCAATAAATTCTCTTTCTTTAGAATTTACAAATTCCATTAATTTAATAATTGAAACTTTTTCTGATTCCATAATCATTTTTAATAATTTATCTAAAAATTCTTTTGTCATTTCTGGAAAATCTGATCTCTTTGTTTCAATTCCCATATCAACTCGTTTATTAACTTCAACTCCTTCTTGAAGTTTAACATTGATTGAATATCTTTTCTTCGCTAAAAATAACCCTCTTGAAATAATCAATTCATTCTTTAAAAATAATCTATTAAATTCAGGCGATACATTATGTAATTTAGTCATATCCATTAAAATCTTTTTATTTAAATGAATTTGAATTTTATCACACAATTTTAATTTTTCACTATCAGAATTTTTTATTTCATTTGAAAAATGTTGAAAGCATATAAAAATTGAATCTGTATCACCTGTTACAATATTTGGAAATTCTCTTCCAAGCAATTCATCTCCATACATTTCAATTTTAGTAATTGGTTCAAATATCTTTTCTTTTCCAGTATGTAAATAATGCATATGAGCATCACCTTCAAAAATTGCAGTTTTGATTGCTTCTTGTCCTGATAAAGTAATTGCTTCTGCACAATCCAAACTAAAAAATCTAAAAATTTCTTTTGAAATAATACCATAAACACTATTTGCTAAAACTTTATATGTTAACTGTCTTAAATTATAATATTTGGCAAGTTGACTATCTCCTTTTTCTTCTGCTTCAAACATTAAATTTTTATATTCTTTTCTTTTTGAAAGGATAAATTCTAACAATTGACTATATTTAGATATTCCTTTAGAATGATTTAAAAAGAAACATCCATTAATTGTATAAACTAAATTTTTATCATTTATTAATCTGAATAATTCTTCTCTTGAGATTGTTTTTTCTTGAGCTTTATAGGTTGGATCGATTACGATTTGAATTTTATCTGGAAGATTTTCTTTATTGTAAACTAAATCATATCCTAATTCTTTATCTTTAAATTTCATGACAAAAGTTTCAACGCCAATATTATATGTTCTGATATTACTGGGATATAATGCTTCATAATCGAAATCTGCAATATCTTCATAAATCCCTGGAATTGGTGGCAATACAAAAGCACCTTTAAATTTTTTCTTTCCACCGAAAATACTATTCATTGATCCAAATCCTTGATTTCTCAAAAATGAAACGACAAGAGAATCAACTTGACCAAACATAGATTTTGCACAATGAAAACTTGTATTACAGGCAATTCTAAGTTCATCTAATAATTCAACATGTTTTAATTTATCTTCAAGACCAACAGTTAAAATAGTATCTTTAATATTATATTCAATCATTTCATTTAATTTTTCATAATACATTCTATGAAATGGTAATGACATTTCTAATTTACCAGTATTCAATTCATAATTTGAAATTGTATCTAAACGATAATTTGGTCTTTTTGTTTGATTAAAAGTTTTATATAAATCTAATTGATCTAAAACAATACATCCTACAATTATACAATTATTTTTATCAGGATTTATAAATGTTTCACCAAATTTTGATAATTGATTTGGGTCCATTCCAATATTAGTTAATCGATTAAAAACATATTGCATATCAAAATTAATATAATTCCATCCTAAATTATAGTCTGGGTCTAATTCTCTGAAATCTCTAATATATTCTTGAAGCATTTCTTTTTCAGTTCTAAATATTTTCAATTCAACATTCTTATGATGTTTAATTTTTTCTGATCCATTATCAATAACATAACAAATTGTCTTTCCATTATAACTTGACGTAATTAAATTAATTGGAAATTTTGCTTCACTTGGCTGAGGAAATGTTTTAATCTTTTGTGTATCAATTTCAATATCAGAAAAATAAATATTAGAACTTATTCTTTTACAATCTTCTTCATTAAAAAAATAATAATCCATCGCATGTTTCGCAGTTGGGTGAACATCCCCTTCATACGATGAATGATTATCTAAATTATATCTATCTTTATAATTTATTGAAACAGCTTTTAATTGATCAAATGGCAAAATTTTAGTCAATAGAACAGAACTATTAATAGGAACATAATAAATATATTTGTTTGGGATTTTATATGTACTTTTTATATTTTTATCATCTCTAAAAATATAAAGAATTTCATTCGTCTTACTTAATAATTGAACGTCAACTAATCTATATTTATTTGTATAATATTTTTTTGGTATTTTATATCTAAATATTCCTTTATTTTCTTCTTTTTTTTCTACTTGAGATAATGATGAATTTTGTGTTTTATTATTAACTTTAGATTGATAAAACATATATGCTTTTTCTAAATCTTTTTCAAATTCTTGACTTCTTCTATTTTTATCTTTAAAAACATATTTAGGACTATGTGTTACGAAAACATCATATCCTCTCCATTCAAAGAAATTTCCAACATTCTGGCTAATATCATCATCGTTTAAATTAAATGCTTTCATTGCATCCATACCTAATAAAACAATTAATTTAGGATCACATGAAGATATTAAATTAAATACATTTTCTTTACAAGTATTTAACGCTTTGGTATTTATTTCATCACCTTCTTCTCTTTTAGAATCTGAACATAAAATAATATTCGTTAAAATATAATTGAGTTTATTAAATTTTAACTTATTAAATACTTTTTTAAATTCTTTACCTTCAGCACTTTGAAATGGTTTTTCTTTTTTTATTTCTTGAGGTCCTATAAATTCATCTACAAAAATTACATCAACTTTTCCAAAATCACGTTTACAATTTGAATCTAATAATGCAGACGGTTCGTGATACAATGGACATTCTAAACAATTACCAAATGATTTTTTAATTGTTATCAAACAGATACCTCCGATAAAATTAATAATTTATATTAATGATTTGTTATAATATATTTAAAAATGACCTTTTAATTTTTACTATATATATTAATTAATAAATAAAGACAAATAGTTGTCCCTATTTTTAAGTTAATTTTTTAATCTTTAAATAGAAAGGAGCGCCTATTAAAATTAATTTATTTCATTTATAAAAACTAAAAAAATGAGGGAAATTTAATTAAATTTTTCAATAAAATTCCAATATCAATTTAATCAGGAGAAAAAATAAATGAACAAATTAGAAATTCATGAATCGTATTTAAAATTTTTTGGTATAAAAAATCTCAATAATGAAACAAGAAAATTACTGTTTAATTATTATGAGATGTGTTTAGATCATATAAACTCTAATTATATAAATGATATTACCAAGATAAAAAATAACATCTTGAGAGAATCATTTAATCAATGGAAAAATATGATTCTCCCCAAAGAATTTAACTGTAAGTGGTGTAAAGCAGGATTAAAAATTATTAAAAATGTTATTCCAATTTCAATAAAGTGTCCTGATTGTGATGGCACTGGAATCCTGATGAAAGCTTGTAATGCTTGTGATAAAAATGGAATGGATGAAGATCATCAAGCATGTAGAATTTGTAAAGGAACTAAAAAATATTTCTTTAAAAAGAATTTTTACAGAGAAGAAAATATTCCCTGTCGAACATGTTTAGGAACAACAAAGAAAATTATTGATTTCAAAGAAACAGTTGAAATCATTGATTGTCCTAATTGTAATGGGATTGGATTTGATATAAAAACTTTAAGAAAAAAGGAAGAAAATAAATTGAAAGAACTTAAACCAATATTCGATATATTCTCTGAGAAATATATTGAAGCATTTGAAAGGAATTAAAAATATTAATAAGGAATTAAAAAAATGAAACCTGAAAATTTCTTATACTCAAAACAACAACTTAATAGATATAAATATGCTATAAAGTTAGCAAAAAAATTTAAAAAATATCAAGATGAAGAATATTTAATTTTTGATAATAATGAATTAATAACAGATAAAATTGAATTTAAAACTAATTTTAATAATAAATCTTGGTCTGTTGTAAAAATTGGAGATGTAACTTATATTGATATTTCATATTGGTGTAATGGTGGTAAGTTGGATGGAGAGCCTTATATAAAATCTAAGAAAATTATTAAAAAAACTTTTAAATCATTTTCGTTTGTCCATCCAAAACACATTAAAAAAATAATATAATAAAAAAGAACGGAATAAGCAAATTGCAAATGTTTATTCTGTTCTTTATTTTATGTTACAGTTTCAATTATAAAATTTTCTTTTATAAAATTTGCCATTGTTATTTTTTTTGTTATTTTTCTATTAATTTTACTTTTCATTTTTTTTGGTTTAATTTTCTCAATTCCTAATGATGTATATATAATATCATGATCGGGATCTTCATCAATCTTTTCACATAATAAAAGAATATCATCTTTCTTCAATAATGGCAATTTTTCTCTCAACTTATCAAATAATAATATCTTTGATTGTCGAGGATAAAACATTAAAGAACTTCTTTGTATCTTAAAATCCTTAACACATTTTTTAATAAAGAAAAACAATTCTTCTTTTTTTAAATATCTAATATTAATGTCATTACAATATTGATTTAAAAAATAATTTAACGGGAGGTTTTTAAGAAATAATTTTAAAATAAATGTGTGTGTTATCGGTGATTTATAATTTAATAAACTTGGGATTATAACTTTACCATTCTTATCAAATGTTTCTTTTGGAATTGGTGTATCAAGTAATCCATCAAACAACCAATTATTAAATGTTTTATAAGGCATTGCTCATCTCACAATTTATCAAATTATATTCATTACTTTTATTACATTTGACAATCATTTGTTTCACTGTTTGCCAATAAGAATTATTTTTAATTTCCTCCCATTTCTTATAATGAAAAATATTACAAAAAGGACAAAAATAACGATAATAAACTATGTTCTCACAAACAAACATTTCAGTATCAATTAATTCTTTGTTATTCATTAAATCCTCCCATTTGTAAAATCAAATTAGAATAAAATCCAAAAACTAAGTTTTCATTTAAAAGTTTTATATCTTTAATTTGTACTTTATCATTTAAAATATTCCTTATAATTTTAATTGCTTCTTGTGCATCATCATACAATAAATAATCAGGAAGTATTTCTGGAAAACATAATTTACGAGGAGCAATAGGAATACATCCACACGTCAAAGAATCGAGAAGTGAGTAGTTAAAAGTATCCTCTTGTGAAGAAATTAAAAGAATCTTAGATGAACTTAATAATTCTGAATATTCAAACCAATCATTTACATCCTCATTTCTTTTAATATTATAATAACAAAAAATTTCATTTTCAATTTGACTATCTATCTTTTGAACACATGGTCTTGCAACAGAAACAATATCCCAAATTCTTTCTCTAGTAACTTTTAATAATAAAGAATTTCTTGGTAATCCAATAACTGAAGTATTATCCCATTTTAATTTATCTTTATGATATTCTGAACCAACAAAAACTTTATCAAATAATTTTGCATGACCACTTTCACATAGAAATTTAGATTCTCGATCATCTTCAAATAGATCAAATTTATTTAAACTTGTTCCATGACAATACGCATAACATTTTTTAGGACGTTTAAAATATAATTGTGAACAAAAGGATTCTTGAAAACTTAAATCCGCAATTAATAATGTGTCGTCTTCTCTTAATTCTAAATCTAAATATTCTTCAATTTGACCTTGTTCAAATCTTAAGGATTCTTCAATTGGAGTCCATTCATCCTTTTTTATTTTTGCATCGTTCGATGATTCCTTATACCACCACATCCCTAAAGTTATAACTTCATAAACATGACTTAATTTTCTTGGAATTTCAATGAACCACCACTCAGGATATCTTAGCTGACATGGGTATTGAGGTACCCAAATTAATCTTTTTTTCATTTAATCTCTCCTTGACTTTGCTCATTCATTATTCCAATAAAAACCCAAGCCAATCCTAAAACATGAATATCTCTTATAACATCATCATTTGAAATTTTATCATATGCATATTTTGCAACTTCTGCTTCTCTATTTCCATTCTCAACATTTAAACAAATTATTTTATAATATTCATCTAATTTATCTAATGGAATAGATCTAATAAATTCCAATGCATGATTACACGCAGGATGAACTTCATTAAATTCTAAAATTTCATCTTTAATATAATCATTAGAATTATCAGAATTAATATTTTTATTAACTTCTTCCATACCAAAATCTTCTATTTCTATATTTTCACTAACTCCTTCCATTATTTAATTCCTCCAATCAACCATTTTTCATAACAAGAAAAAAGAAAAAATTTATGTTCATATTCCCACAATGATTTTTGACTTGGATATATTAAATTTAATAATTCTAATTTTTTATCAGGAGTTGAACATTCAAATTTAGCAGGAGAATTCATTTCAGTTGAATAAAAAATAACATTAAATCCACTTCTCAATAATGCTTCGCCAACATTTCCTTTTTCTCTATGTTTAGGATGTGTTTCATATATTGGATTTGGAAAATAATATGTATTTGATTTAGAAAGCAAATTTGTTGGAAGTGAATGTTGAAACATAATTGATTTAACATTTGAATTATCTCTTAATTTCATTGCTTCAACTTGTCTATCAAAATCAATTACAACATCATGAATAACAATTGTTCTTATAGAATTATCTGTAAGGATTTCATAGCATCCTATAATTTCATCATCTGGATGTGGCGCAATAATAATAGTTTCATTTTCAGTAATTTCAGAATCTTTTCTTGTAGGCATTAATTGATCTGCCATTTCTTGTGTAGTTTTATTTTCCATTTACAATTCCTTTTTATTTTAGTGATTTAGTGATTTAGTGATTTAGTGATTTGATGATTTTTAATTGTTTGTTATGTTTTGTTGAATAAATGCCTTAAAAATTTTTTGATTTATTAAAAAGCTATATATATTAATACATGATTAGATAAATGTTATTTGGTCAAAATTATTTTATATTAAATATTAAAAATTTTAAAAGGAGAAAAAATTATGAAAAAAATTTTAGGTTATGTTATAATAGCAAAAAGAAAAAATGAAGATAAAATTGAATATATGGATATCGATCAAAATTCCGGAGGATATCCATATTGGAGTGGAACTATCAAATCTTCCACTCTATTTAAAAACAAAGAAGAAGCCAAACATTATTTACGAAGTGACGATTTTGTAAAATCTTCTCAGATGAATAATGGTGAAATTTATCCTCCAAGAATGATTCAAGTAGGTGCAGGTGTAAATTGTGCATGTTTGAAAAATGAAGTAAATATTTCAATCAAACCTATAATACTTGGAGAGGAAATTTTCAGTAAAACTTACATTGCCGAAATCAAAAAACCAACTGGTTTTAAATACGATTAGAAAGGAGAAATAAAAATGAAATTTACAAGAACTGAAGTTTTTGAAATAGTAGATGCACTTTTTCATAAATACGCCAGTAATCACAGAAACGATGCAAAAGAAGAACTTGCAGACATAATTCAACGTAGAGAAGATGTCTACAAACAAGAAAATATATCAGACGCAAATTTAGAATGTCATCATCGGGGTGATAAGAATTGTATTTTTTGTAATAAACAACTACGCCGTTAATTTAAATTTTAAAAAGAGAAATAAAAATAGATCAGAAAACAAAAGAAAATTTGATGAAAAAAATTACTGGTGAAAATATTATTTATGCGTCATTTGGAATGGCAGTCCGAAATTTGCAACGTTTGCATGTCGGATGTTACAAATTGAATTAAAAGGGAGTAAATAAAAATGGAAAAAGAAGAAATGTTTAAAATGTTAACTGGTAAAAATTTAATAATTGGATCATTTATAATTGCTTTTATTTCAATGTTCATGACATGGACAACTTGGATATATTCAAATTATAATGGATGGGATCAAAATGCTTGGATAATATTATTGTATTGAGGATGGTATTATAAAATTCTTGATGTTGATAATAAAGATAAAGTTGAAGCTTTATATCCAATATTTCTCATCATTTTAACAATTTTGATGATAATATTGATGCCAGGAAAAATAGCTGGAGGGCCTATAATATTTTTAATTGCACTTATCACATTATGGATTGGAGTAAAAAAATATAATAAGGAATTATTGATTGAAAAATTTGAGGAGAAAGAAAAGATGAAATTGAATAATAAAGGATTTACTGTTATTGAATTGGTTTTTGCAGTTTTGGTAATTTTCAGTATTATTGGTTGGGGGATGAATCTTTATAAATTGGCAAGTTGCAATTTCTCAGCTCCTTATAAAGCTGAAGTTATAAGGGGAGTTGGAGTTTTCGTTGTACCTGTTGGATGTGTTACTGGCTATTTTGATATTGATGATTAAATTGTTTTAATGTTTAACCCTAAAATCCCCGAAATAATTAAATTATATAATTATTTCGGGGATTTGATTGGATTATTTTTTTTGTTTTTGACACAAATAATGGGTAGTATTTGTGTCAAAAGGTTAAAGTTAGATCCGAACTATTTGAATAATTTAAATTATCTTGGTCTAAATTATTATTTAAATTATTATTTAAATTATTATCTGAACAGGAGGGTCTTCTTAAATCATAATATGAACATCCAGGGATTGTCTGATGGATTTTGAGGTGACATTCTTTGCAAAAAGTTATGCAATTTGAAACATCGTTTGCTAATATTGGATTTTGTGCTTTTCCTTGTATATGGTGGCATTCCAATGAGTTAGGTGATCCACATTTTTGACATTCATAATTGTCACGGAGGAAGACCATTTTTCTGAGTTCAGGGGAGACTTCGACCGTAGGGAGTTTATTGTTGTTTATGTGGCCTTTGGGATAAAGAGCTTGACCAAAAATAGGACATAGATCTTTACATTCATCTGAACAATAGAATTTAGCTAAATCTCTATCAATTTTTAATTTTCTATTAACAACATCCATTGTTTTAGGAGGATACCATTTTCCACAATATGAACATCGAACTTCTAAAATGTGGGGATTATCTTTATTTCTACGAGTTTCTTCACAGAAAGAAATATCATCTACATATAAATCATAATTTGCATATTTACCACATTCCATTCCTATATATAAAGGATGATTCTTACCAGATATCTTTTTACCCATTTCTCTCAATCTTTTACTTGTTGCTTTCGTTTTTCCCTTATTCCAAGATTGCAATTTTAATTTTTTAATAGAATCACTCATTTTCTTCTTAGATTCTTCAGTATGTTTTTTCCCTTTCATATGAGATTTCATACCTTTTCTTTTTATACTTGCAATTCTAATCTCTTCATGAGTTTCTTTTGTTCTCCCTTTTAAACTTTCAGATTGTTTTCTTACCCCTGAAGACGTTTCTTTTGTTAATCCTCGATTCCAGGACGTATCTATAACTCTTACATGATGATAATTTATAAATTTATTTTTAATATTTTTGACTTGTTGACCACATCCACATGCACACAACGGATAATCTTCTAATGGTATTTTAATTTTCTTTTTAATATTATCTGTAGTATTTAACATAGCAGAGCAAGATAAAAAAGATTTCGAACAACATAACTTGCCATTTTTAAATTGATATTTTCCAATTTTACCACATCCATAATCACATAATTTATTTTCTTCGTTTAATATTTCAATAGGATATATTTTTTTTGTTTCTTTTCTTGAACAATGGCGACAGGTTTTATAATTTCCAATATCATTCCCGCATTTTTTACAAATCATAACTATCTCCTTTTTATATATTTGTTCTGTATAAAAAGGAGATAGTTAAATAAGATTAATTTAAATATGTGGAAGTGTATTCACGATACTATAGAACTCGCCGCACGTTTTGTTGTGGGTCATGAAGTCACCATAAGCACTTGATATTACACACTTATCGATGCTCCACAACACGATAAATCCCTCTGCTACTCCTTGTTTAATATTATTATAATAATTTACAAGTTCATTATTTAAATATCCACAAAAATTTCTTGAATCTTGAATGTTTCCATTTAAAAATCCTAATTCTTTTGCTCTATCTCCAATCTCATAAACAACTTTATCAAGATCGTTTAAATTTGCATCACAAATAATCCCTAAAAAAAGTGGCCAGCCAAGATATTGATATTTTCGCACCAACATCGGCGAAAAATTCTTTTCAAGAAGTCGAGTTGCAACCTTACTATCATCACGACACAATCCTGCATTCGCCTCCTGACCCATATTCCTATTCCTCCCAACCTCCTCGAATCCTCCCTCCTTATTTTCCTTCATATTTCCCAACCTTCCAATATCCACACTATTCTCCATAACTATTTTATTATGCTTTTCATTCCCAACCTCTCTCTTATCCATTTCACATTTCTCCTTATTTAATTTATTAACTTCATCTATAAAACTTTCAGGAATTTTATTTTCCGTTTCACCCTCACAACAATTACAATCCCCCTCACACAAAGCCTCAACCAATTCATGAATTTTTAATTTATTAGGATTATCATTTTTTTCACGATTTAATATAGCATCACACAATTCCATAAATTTACTATTAGGATCAGTTGAAGGAAAGTCTGTAGCATTTTCAATTATTTTTTCTTTCTCCGAACCCTTCAACATTGCTTCAATATCCTGTTCTGAAAATCCTAATATATTCAATGGTTCTATAAATCCTTCCTCCCTCAAACTTTCAAGTTCATCTTCAATTATTACTCTTTCTAATTTTTTTCTTGCTTCTTTCAATTTCTTCTGTGAATCCTCAAACTCCTTTTTCAATCTTTCAAATTCTTGAGTTCCGTATTTTTTATTTTGCATATCATTCAGAGCTTTAATGCATTCCTCTTTTTCCTGTTTAGCTTTATTTGATAATTCTTCAACTGCCTGATCCTTTTGTTCGTCATAAATATCATCAATTTCATTTAACGCTTTTAATAATTTACTGTCAGATTTTAACATCTCCTCAAGTTTATTTCCAACTATTTTTTTAACTTTATCATGCTCTTCTTTTTCTTCGTGGTTCATAATTGTCTTATCTTTTTCTTTGTATTTAATAAATTTATCAACGTCTTTTAACATGTTTAATAATTTACTATCACCTTCTTTATGTTCAGTCATTTTCAATAATTCCTCTTTTTTTCGATCCTTTTTAATTAGGTTTTCTTTATTTGTTTTATCGAATTCTTCTTTTACTAATTGTTCCTGTAGGAGATAATCTTGATGTCATGAAATTAAAATTCAATTTCTTCATACTGGATTAACCAATATTGGGTTAAACACAAACCCTCTATCAAGTAGATTTATAAAATCATCCTTGATTACTTTTCTAAGAATATTTAAACTTCCATTTATATCAGCATTTATTAAACCATTGGAATATTTAAACAATCCCCTTTTAACTCTTTTACCAATATATTTTTCATGTTTCTTGATTGGTTCTAAATCCAATGCAGAACATTTTGAGGTATAAGATTCTTCATGTAAAATTACTTTTATTGAATTTAATTCAGCTTTATAAGATAGTTGACTTATTAATTTTTCAAAAGGAATCGAAATAAACTTCTGATTATTAACTTTTCCAATATTACAATTTTGTTTCCATTCTTTATTTTTACCAATCACGATATTTTGAATGTCATGTTCAATACAATAATCAATAATAAAATGAGAAGTTTTATGTAAATAGTCTGTAATTTTGTTATTCCGTTTTAAATTCAATCTTTGAGTTCTATTTGAAGAATTCTTATTATGATTCTTTTTCAAATTAGATTTTAACTTAGCTAACGCCTTGTTATAATACTGATTTATAGATTTAATAATTTTACCGTTAATCAAAATTGGGTTTAATCCAGGTTGATTGGTGGTAATACTTGCAAGATTATTTACTCCTAAATCAATAGCCAAAAAATTATCAATGTTTAAATTTTCATGTGTTTTAATCTCCTTTTCATATATTACTTCAATTATGTAACATCCAGTTTGGGGAACTATTCTAACTTGTCGTATATTTGTAACTTTTGTTTTTAAAGGTTTTAATCCAGTTTTCTTAGGAAAATTTACAGTACCATCTTTTTGAACTCTCATTTGGTTTGATTCAAAAATAACTACATTTCTTCCTTTAACTTTATCCTTATATTGTGGAGGTTTAGGACATCCTGTTAAAGATTTTCTATTCTTTTTCCATTTTCTAAGAAGTTGAAAATACCCCCTAAAATTTCTATCTATTACCAATAAAATTTGTTGGGAAGTATGAGCAGGCAATTCACGATAATCAAATTGATTATTAGTTCTTAATTCTTTTTCTAAAGGATTATAATATAGAAATTTTCCAGTTTTTTGGAATTCTTGTTTTATTTTGTACAAAGAGTAATTATAAAGATTTTTAGATAAGAAACACAAATTATCAATCTTCTTCCATTCAAAATTAGATTTTTTGATTATATGTCTTTCAACTAATTGCATAATTACTCCTTTATTATAGATAAAGATTTTTATATTTTATTTATCATATATTTGTTCTCATAAAATTCGAAGACGTTTTATCTTTCATTTATTCTTATTTTAAATTTGATCCTTAATATATTCCATACAAGTTCTTGTTGATTTAAAAAATTTATTTACATGATAATTCAACCAAAAATCTCTCATACAATTACAGGAAGGATTAATAATATAAATTGGAATATTTCTTTGATAAGCATATCCAATTTCAAGAAGAGTCCCAGCCGAATAATTTTCAATGTAAGCAATTAAAACATCAGATTTATCAATGTAATGCTTATCATTTTCAACAATAATTTTTGATGCATCCTCAAATGATTTATTTTTCCATTTATCCCCAATCAAAATCATCGGATCATAAATAATAAAATCCCTATTATAATAATCATTAATTAAAGTTCAATATTCTCTAACTTCTTCATCAACCGCACTCCCACTTAAATAAATTGAAATCTTTCTTTTCATTTCTTTAATCCCTTAAATCTAATTTATAAATATATGGCTTCTTTTCCAATTTAAAATCTTTCTTTATTTCATATCCTGACATATGTTCTTTTGAATTTTTTCTACATAAAACATAACATATATTCTCATCACAACCGATCCCTAATTTTGAACCACATTGCTGACATCTAAAATCAATTATTTTTTTTCTTAATTCCTTAACAATTTCAGGAGTTATTTTAATAGATAGACTACCACTTTCCAAATAAAATTTACCGTTCATAAAACAACTTTTCATTAAAGAAATTATATCTTTCCATCATTCTCATAACCATATGATATTGATCACAACAATCTGGAAAAGCTCTGTGGATTGGTTTATATTCAGAAGTTTTTGAACTTTCAACCAGGAGGTTCGTCCCCCAGGCTGTGTAGTGGAATGGAAAATCAAAATCAGAATTATCAAATAACTTCTTCATAAAATTATATTCAAACATTGCATTATCAGATACAATAATAGGAAGCCTACAATCTTTAGTTCTTAATTTTTCACAAATATTATAAATCTTTTCAGCAACATAATTTACACTTTTAGAATTTTGTAACCATTCTTCAGCTTCAATCTTATGAGCATATTTATAACCATCTAAATATTTTGAAGGCCATATTAATTTCTCAGAATTTAATTCTGAACATTCTTTATGCAATTCATCCCACATAATTAATTCATCAACAGTATCTTTTAAAATAAAATTTAAATCTGTAAAAACCACTCCCACCTCGATTGGATAATCTAAATTACAATCCACGCCTGTAGTTTCAAAATCACATATACAAAATATATCTGTAGGTTTAAACATTTTTAATTCTCCCCATAGCCGCTAAAATATTCATCTTCATCAAACCCAAAATCCTTTAAAATTAATTTTACATTTTCTTTTGTCAATCCCATAATAGGACATTCAACTTCAATTTTTCTACTTCCACTTAATGTTAATAACTCATTAAATTTATTAATATATTCTTGTTTACAATCTGGAAATTCTCCAAGGTTATCTGACCAATCACAACCAATCCAAATTTTATCAATACCAAAATTTTCAGCAATGGATGAAGCAATAGAAAGAAACATTGTATTTCTTTGAGGGACATAATTTTCATTTACATTCTCATATTTTCCAGAAATTTTATTTCCAGTTAATGCACTATCAATTTGTAAACGAAGAGGTTGTAATATAAAATTTAATTCATATTTATTAACATAATTAAATGCTTTATCATATTCTTCTAATGCCATTTTTTGTTCATAATTAATAAATAATATCAATGGATTATATCTACATTTCAATGCAATCTCCGACATTAAAAAACTATCTGATCCTCCTGAAAATAAAATTAATAAATCATTATTTTTAACTTCTGCCACTTTTCTCATCTTACTATTCTCCTTTTAATTTTTATTTTATGTATTTGTTATGATGTGTAAATTAAATGCCTTAAATTAAATTTTCAAAATACTATGCATGCAATGAAAAAATAAATTTTTCTTTATATTGACCTGGTCAATATTGGGTTATGCACAAACCCTCTATCAAGTAGATTTATAAAATCATCCTTAATTACTTTTCTAAGAATATTTAAAGATCCATTTACGTCTGCGTTAATTAAACCATTGGAATATTTAAATAATCCTCTTTTAACTCTTTTTCCGATGTATTTTTCGTGTTTCTTGATTGATTCTAAATCCAAAGCAGAACATTTTGAAGTATAACTTTCTTCATGTAAAATCACATTTATCGAATTTAATTCGGCTTTATAAGTTATTTGATGGATTAACTTTTCATACGGAATACTTACAAATTTTTGATTATTCATTTTACCAATATTACAATTTTGTTTCCATTCCTTATTTTTTCCAATAACAATATTTTGAATATCATTTTTAATACAATAATCAATAATAAAATGGGAAGATTTGTGTAAATGATCATTTATTTTGTTATTTCTTTTTACATTCAATCGTTGAGTTCTATTTGAAAAATTCTTATTATGATTCTTTTTTAGATTAGATTTAAGTTTAGCTAACGTCTTGTTATAATACTGATTTATAGATTTAATAATTTTACCGTTAATCAAAATTGGATTGAGATTAGGTTGATTAGTGGTGATACTTGCAAGATTATTTACTCCTAAATCAATACTTAAATAATTTTCAGGTTTTAAGTTTTCATGTGTTTTAATCTCCTTTTCATATATTACTTCAATTATATAACATCCTGCTTGAGGAATTATTCTAACTTGTTGTAAGTTTGTAACTTTTGTCTTTAAAGGTTGTAATCCAGTAATTTTAGGAAAATTAACAGTTCCATCTTTTTGAATTCTCATTTGTTGATTTGTAAATATAACTAAATTTCTTCCTTTAATTTTATCCTTATATTTCGGTGGTTTAGGACATCCATTAAATTTAGTTCGATCTTTCTTCCAGCTTCTCAATGATTGAAAAAAACCTCTAAAATTACTATCAATAACCCTTAAAATTTGCTGTGAAGTTTGTGTAGGCAATGCTCTATAATCAATTTGATTTGTAATTCTGAATACTTTTTCAATTTCATTGTAAAAGAAATGATGTCCAGTTTTTGAATACTCTTCTTTAATTTGATACAAGGAATAATTATATAAATTTTTAGAAAGAAAACACAAATCATCAATCTTCTTCCATTCAGAATTAGATTTTTTGATTATGTGTCTTTCAACTAATTGCATAATTATTCCTTCCTCTATATATAAATTTTAAATTTTTATTATATATTTGTTCTTAATAAATTCGAAGACAAAATTAATTTGCTATATATATTACTAATTAATGTAGTAAGTATTTATCTTAATTTAATATGAATTTAAAAGTATAATAAACGAAAGGAGGAATATTATGTGACGCTGAATCTATAAAATATATATAGGATTAATATGAATAACAGATAAATTTAATTATTTATCTGTTATTCAATAAAATGTTTGAGTTAGTAAAAAATTAAACCAAGGAGTATTTTTTATGTATTTATGGTAAATGGAGAAAATATATGGCAGGATTGGGATCTTTTATTTTAATAGTATTGTGGATTTGTTGTGGAATGGGAAATTCATTTTCTAGTTCAAGTAAAAAAAATTCATCGAAAGAAAGTTCAAAAAGTAATTCATCAAGGAATGTTGAAATTCTTTGGTAAATTCTTAAAAAATATATTAATATTAGATGGTGAAAAGATAAGAATTATTTTATCTTTTTACCATCAATTTTTTTTATAAATTACTGATGTTACTATATATATTACTATGTGAATATAAAGAAATTTTGTATTCAAAAATTAACGTGATATGGATAAATTCATCTATATCAAAATATAATTAAAAAAATAAGGAGAAAAAATCATGAAGAAATTTAAAAAAGAAACCATTGAAAATTTTCTGAAGATTGGGAATGTGTTCGGAACCACTCTCTCAACAGCAATTATCATTGGTCTGGCAATTATCTGTATTTATGCAACCCAATCAGTTTGGTTTGCATTATTCGGAATTGCTGGGGCACTGATTCAATTGGCATTTGCAGCTCCTGCTGTTTCTGTAATAATGGCATTGGTTGTCTGGATTTATCTGAAACTTAGGAAACGAGGTTTCAGTTTAAGAAAGAAATCCACAAAAAAAGAAAAGGTCACTGAAACCGAGGCCGAACCTGTTTCAGCATAATTTTAATTCTCAACCAATCATTATTTTATGAGGATAATGATTGGTTGAAATATCATTTAAAAATTTAATATATTTAAATTTTTAAATGATATTTAATAACAAAAAATAAAAAGAGAATATAAAATGGTAAAAAAAATATTATGGTGGATAGCTACTATTACAATTTCAGTTGCAATAGCAATAATTGGAATTATTACTGGAGCTTTAATTCTATAAAGGAGAATAAATAATGAAATATTTCTTAAAAGTAGGAATTGTATTACCAATGATGATGATACTATCCATCCAGGATTTTTCATCAATTGTTGCTGTTGCTGATATAGTTTTGGCAGGATTATGTTCAGTTTTCTACTTATTATTATATAAACATTTTTACAAAGCAGATTGGGAGGAATTAAATCATGGAAAAAAATAATCCAAATAGAGCTTATCTAATAGCTCCTATTCCTCTCATTGCAATTTTAGCATTGGGATGGGGAGTACTCATTATAGTACTCCCCATTTCAATATTATTAGCGTTAGGAGCAGATGCCGCAACGGGGAACAGATTTGTATGGCCTGCTCTGGTCATACTCTGGAAAAAATTTAAAAATGGTTTAATTTGGATCATTTTAAAAATTCGAACCAAACTTAAAAGAAAACCAACTGCCATTGTAAAAACTAAAAATGGCGCAACCTTTAATTACGAGGATAAAATTAATGAAATATTAAAAAATTAGGTGAGGCGCCTAAAGATAACCCTAAAAAAAATAATTCAAATAGCAAAAAATTCTCCCATTTAATATTTCATCTATTAAATGGGAGAATTTATAATAATTATTTTTTTTTATCTAATTTTCTGAAGTAATATCTGTTAATGGAATAATTTTATTATCATTTAATTTTTGTTTTAATTCATTAATTTCTTTTTCCATTGCAATACATTTCTTAGATGCAACTTCAAGTTCAATCATCGAACTATCAATAATTCTTACAATTTTTTCTAAGTTAACACCACCTCCATAATTACCTGACATTGAATATTCAATGCAATCCTTTTTCATTTTTTCAATTACTTCTTTATTTCTTTTCAACCATTCATTAGTTATTTCAATTTCTAAAATTGCCATAATTTATTTTCTCCTACCAATTATTTGTACATTGAACATTTTTAATTACATGAGTATAAAATTCTTCAAAACTCATTTTTCCAATTAATTCGTCTTCTGTTTTAAATTTGATTAAATCATTTACATTTTTACTATTTCTATTTCTTGTTAATATATTACAAACACTTCCAGAAATCCCTCCACAATGAACACATAACTTTCTATTCAAACCTAAAATATATGGTTTACCTTGACTTGCTCTATCTAATCTTTTCCAATAATTAATATCATGTCTTTTATTTAATCCTACCAATAATTTTAAATCAAGAAATCCAACATCTCTAAAAAAATTATTTTGGACACACCAAAATCCAGATCCTCCTGCTTTTCCAACAACTGCTCCTTGATTTGCAATTTTTACTGCGATAGGTTTTTTATTTACTATTCCTCCTGGATTTTGACTTATAATTTTTACATTAGTTATCTTATGTTTTTTAACATCCATCCAAGCATTTTTTAAATATTTATCATAATCAGGAGTTACAATAATATCATTATCTAAAATTAAAAGAAAATCATATGTATCTCTTTGAGGATCTATTTCATGAGTTAATCCAAATTGATTACAAGCACTTGCCTTACTAAATGCATTGAATGTGGATGCTCTTGTATTAAATGTTATTTGTGTAGCTTTTCCAGTTTTAAATAATTGTTTATAATAATCAAAATGATCATCTAATCTATAATTTGTATGATTGTCATAAATGTATAATTGGTACGGAATCGTTGAATGTTTTTCAATTGCTTTGATTGCGTGTTTTGTAACTTCTAAACGATTACAAACTGTCATGAATATTTTAAACATTATTATCAGTCTCCACATCTATAACATCACTCAAATTAATTTGAAGAGGGTAATTGACTTTATTAGTTCTGCTATCTATATACATTGCATGTCCTTGAAAAACTCTCAAACTCCTATCAAAAACTTCTTGTGGATCTATATTCTCAAAACATTTAGAAAACCAATTAATAGTATTTTTACATGGTTCATATCCATGCTGAAAACAAGGAGCACAATCACATTGAGCATTAATCCAATCAGCATTTCTATATGTAGATAATCTAATTTCTCCCAAAAAAGGTCCATATAATCCAAACATTGGTTTATCTAAACTTGCGGCAACATGAAGAATTCCAGAATCAGTAGATAAAACAAAATCACATAAAGATGTCATTGCAATCATAAAATCCAATTTAATAGATTTTTCAGCAAAATTAAATAAATGTTTCTTTTGTTCATCATCAAATTTATCAATAAATTCATTAATCATATTAATCTTATGAGGACTATCACTGATAATAATATCCCAATTATCTGCAAGAAATTTATCTAATATTTTTTTCCATAATGTTGTACTTGGATTTCTAATAGGACTACTTGCAGTTAATTGAACTATTAATTTTTTATTATCTTTTAACAATCCCCATTCAGATAAAATAGTTTTACATTCAATTATTCTTTGTGGTTTTGGATTTTGAGAGGGGATTAAATCTTTTTTTGGAATATCAAGATTTAACCATTTTGAAAATAATTCATATGCATTAATTTGTTCACCTTCATCATTTCGTTCAATCACTCCTTCAAATACTGCGTGATAATCAAACTTCATAAATTTTTGCATTGGGATTGGAAGATTAATTAATTCATCAATATATTCACCAATCCATCCTTCAAGCATTGTTTGATATTGAGGACCTGAAGAAAATGCAATATGACAAGTTGGATATAATTTTTTTAGATATTTTAAAATAACATTAATAAATAAAAGATCACCAATCCCACCATGACGCATAAATAAGATTTTTTTATCTGTTAAATCTTGACCAGTATAAGGTTTATAAAGTTTTGTAAATTTTATAGAGGAAGGTTTTAAAAGTTGAATTTTTCTTTGTTTATCAACCCATAAACTTTTAACCATAGAAAGACTCATAATATATTTATTTTTTTTGATTAATTTTTGAGCATCTCCATTAGTTTGATGAAAATCAAAAGTTTTTAAAGATTCTACAACAACTATATTAGGAGGAGATTTTCTTAAATCTTCAGTCTTTTTTACTTTTCCAGCATTTTCAAGAGATAATCCAAATTTATTTATCCATTCAGAAATAACATTTCTATCTGGATTAACCATTCCTTTATTTCTAAGGGAGGAACTTGTTTCCATATTCGCCATTTTTATCAATTCCTATTTTGGATTATTTATTTAGATTTAGCTTTTTCAATTTTCCAGTCCACTTCAACTTCATTGTAAAATTTCTTTTTTTCTTTATCACCTTTTAATTGAAATGGGGATTTAATTCCATATTTTTTTAATTTTGATTGAAAGAATTTTTGATATTCATTTGCACCTTCATCAATTTGAATTTCATCTAAATATTTTTCTACATTTACGTTTGACATTAATCATTTCCTCCTTGGAGAATTAATTATATTTTCATTTAAGTGTTTGTTCTCAGTTAATTGAATTAGCCTTAAGAGATATCAGAGAGACATTTAATTAATAATCCACTCGAAACACTCGTTAAAGGATGATTTGCATGTCTAATATCTGAAATTTCAAATGGCAAATCATAATTACTAATAATCTCTTTAAACTTTTCTATAAATCCTTTTGGTAAAGATGTTCCTCCAGCAATTACTATGGGAATTTTTTCTTCAAGATCAAGATCAATATCTGAGAATTCTTTTATTATTTTTTTAACGGTGTATTCAATGAGGGCTTCGTAATTATAATTTAAAGCTTCAAGAACTCTTCTTCTTTTTTTGTCTTTTTCTGTTAAATACCCATCTTCCAAATCAAAATATTTTTCTTTAATATTAGTTACTCGACTTTGTAAAACATTAATAGCAGTTGATGTTTGTGCGTCAATCCAATCTCCACCTCTGGAAGTTGAAAATTTTCCAGCGCATGTTCCCTTGATACTTATCGCTATATTCGTCATACCAGATCCAAATGAAATTGATATTCCATTAAAGTTTTCTTTTGCTGTTTCCGAGAAAATTATCGCCATCCCTTCATTCTCAGACGAACATTCAAATCCCAAACTTTTAAAAATTCTATCAAACACTCTTTTATGATATAATATATTACTTTTACTGTCGATAGGATTGGCTGGAACACTATAAACAACATGTAATTTTTTATATTGTGAAACATCACCAATTAAATTTTTGATCATCAAAGTTTCAATCTCTAAAGAATCTATGTTTTCTGAGGAGATCATTCCTTTCGACATTGGTCTTTGTAACTCTGCTCCAAACACATTTGCGAATGAAAAAGCGTCATTGCCTATGATGACAGCATTTCCTTCTTCATCTGTAACACAATTAATATTTGAAATATTACTTAATTCAATATTATCCTTATCAATTTTTAAATATGCGTTTCTTAACATTTTTGATTCATTGGTATCACTACGGGTAGAGACCAGGTTGCCAGTTCCCAAATCTAATCCGCAACATAATACTTCGGGTATTTTTTTTATTTCTTCTTTTTTTTCTTCAGTCATTTATTTTTTTATCCTTTATATTTATTTTTCAGCCCTAACTTTTTCCATTAATTTTAAAATTTCTTCATCTGATTCTTCACTCAAACATTTAAAAGAAATTTTAATTACTTCTTTAACTTGAGCTATTGATGCATTTATTCCTATTTTTAATAATTAAGGAACTTTATAAAAATCAGATTTTTATTGGGTTATGCACAAACCCTCTATCAAGTAGATTTATAAAATCATCCTTGATTACTTTTCTAAGAATATTTTTCTAAAATAGGAATTATTTTATTTATTGCTTCTAATTCCGATTTAATTTTTAATTCATTATTTAAATATTCTCTTTATTTTACAATTCACCTTTTAATTTTGGCAGAAACGAAGGGGATCGAACCCTCAAGCCTTTTCAGACTTACGGTTTAGCAGACCGCTTCCTTACCATTCGGACACGTTTCTATTTTATATATTTGTGTCAATATTAGTTTCATAATTATCTACTTGGAATTCCTCTATCATCAACAGAATCATCCTCTAAAATAACAACTCTTTCAACATCTTCAAGTTTATATTT
>Ga0307990_1000668_pt1 | contig 29858 bp, 25 predicted proteins | sample EllFjometagen129_FD_203168 | JGI IMG/M metagenome (GOLD analysis project Ga0307990, IMG submission 203168) | Marine microbial communities from Ellis Fjord, Antarctic Ocean - #129 | ecosystem: Environmental > Aquatic > Marine > Unclassified | place: Southern Ocean | collected 2014-10-08
GAAAACGAGTTAAAATATTTAAAAAAAGAAGTCGAATTATTTAGATTGAGAGTTAAACAAAAAGAACACTTATTAAAACAAGAGCAATCAACAGATCTTTCTAGGTATATCAATAAAAGTAGAAAAGATTTGGAAAATTTGGTTGGAAAACTTGTTACAGGTGAAATTACTAAAGAAAAAACTCGAGCAGTTAAAAACTTTATCAATTCCTTAAATGAAAAAGAAACCTCTGTAATTGAGCAAATTGAAGAAGAAGAAGTTGAATTAGAAGAAAAAAGAGAACCCTTTGTTATTAAAGCAGGGCTTAATGTATTATGTGGAAACTCTAAGAGAGAAGGCAATGTATTAAAAGCTGATGGTAAAAACAAGTGGAAAGTCCAGGTAGGATCCCTAAAGATAACTTTCAAAGAAAAGGATCTTTTTCTAGCTCAAAAGTCTAAAGTCACTCCAAAGGTAAGCATATCCTATAATAGTGAAACTCCAAGGCCCAAAACAGTTATAGATCTTAGAGGATTAACTTTAGAGATAGCCTTAGAAAGTGTTCAAAACCAACTTGAAGCTTGCATGATTCATGATTTCAATTCTTTTTCAATTATTCATGGCTTTGGGGACGGAATTCTTCAAAAAGGAATTCACCAGTTTTTGAAAAAACAAACACAAGTAAAAGAGTATAAATTTGCACTTCAATCTGATGGGGGAATGGGCAAAACTTATGTAATTCTATAATTAAAAAATACTTATTATAGATATTGTTTTTATTATGATTGCAAATAGCCTTGTATCAATGTTATAATTAATACTCTGTTGAAAAAATTAAATTAGGAGGCAGTAAATGTCAGATTATATGGAAGGAACGGGAGTACAATACCATCTCCACATTAAGAAAGGTGATGTTGGTAAATATGTTATTTTGCCGGGAGACCCCAAAAGATGTGAAAAAATTGCTAAATATTTCGATGACGCAAAACTCATTGCTGATAATAGAGAATATATTACTTATACCGGGTACTTGGAGGGAGTAAAAGTTTCTGTTACAAGTACAGGAATAGGGGGACCCTCCGCTTCAATAGCTATGGAAGAATTATATAAATGTGGTGCTGATACCTTTATAAGAGTTGGAACCTGTGGTGGGATAGCCCTTGATGTTAAAGGCGGGGATGTGGTTGTTGCCACTGGTGCTGTAAGATTTGAAGGCACAAGTAAAGAATATGCTCCAATCGAATTTCCTGCAGTTGCCAATTTTGATGTAGTTCAAGCATTAAAAACCTCTGCAAAGACTCTAGGGTTTAAAAGTCATGTAGGTATTGTTCAATGTAAAGATTCTTTTTACGGCCAACACTCTCCTGACTTAATGCCAATAAGTTATGAATTAAATAATAAATGGGAAGCCTGGAAAAGACTCGGTGTATTAGCAAGTGAAATGGAAAGTGCTGCTTTATTTACTGTAGCCTCTTATCTAGGAGTAAGATGTGGTAGTGAATTCTTTGTTGTGGGAAACCAGGAAAGAGAAAAAGCTGGACTGGATAATCCTATACTTCATGATACTGAGAGTGCAATTCAAGTTGCAATTGAAGGTATTAGAAATTTAATAAAAATGGATAAACAATAAAAAAAATTAAATATCTATTATAAAATTAAACTAGCTACTGAATTAAATATCAGTAGCTAGTAGTTTGTAATACACTTTTAAATATAAAGGGTTACCTTTATAAACTATTTTTGCTTTTTAAAGCACATAAACCAATCTAAGCAGTACATGTCTTTGTCATCACTTTCGACTCTTTCTTTAGCAGTTCCACAATTTCCAGCTGGTGGTACAATATAATCGTCGCCTTCTCTCCAATCTGCAGGAGTCGCACAATTATCTTTGTCAGCTTTTTGAAGAGCTTGGATAATTCTTTTCAACTCATCAAAGTTTCTTCCAGTTGAAAGAGGGTAATAAAGAATAGTTCTAATTATTCCTTCAGGATCAATAATAAATACAGCTCTAACAGCTTGAGTATTTGATTGATTTGGTTGAATCATTCCATATTTTCTTGAAACATCCATTCTTATATCTTCAATTAAAGGGAATTTAATTTCAAGGTTTTTCATTCCCTTCCATTCTAATTCATGAATTTTTCTAAGCCATGCAATATGTGCATAAAGTGAATCAACTGACAAGCCAACTAAATCTGTATTTAGTGCTTTAAAATCATCTTCAAGGCTAGCAAAAGTCATAAACTCTGTTGTACAAACAGGAGTAAAATCAGCGGGGTGAGAAAATAGGATTACCCATCTACCTTTGTAATCTTCAGGGAAATTAATTTGACCCTGAGTTGTTGTTGCTATAAAGCTTGGTGCTTTATCTCCCAATAATGGCATTCTGTAAGTTTCTTCCATAAAAATCTCCTTGTTTATAGTTTTTTACTCATATGTATAATATAATACTAATGATATTAGTTGTCAACAAGGAATTTGTTTTATTTAGTATTTGATTCTTATTGATAATCTTAAAGTAAAAAAATATGCACCAATAACAGTAATGTTCAAAGATGCATTTCTAAAACTAATATATTAAATTCTTAATTATAAAGTTCAATGTTTTTCGATTGTAAGTTATTAATTGCTTTTTCTAATAAATCAACTAAAGAATCATCATCTTTTAAAATAATAATTGGTTCTATAGCAAATAATTCAAGTCCAATATCATGATAATCTTTTTGCAGAGCTTTATTAGGATATAAGCCCAGATCAAGTTGAAAACGAATACTATTACTATCTTTGATGATATCATGACTTTTTAGTAAAAGTGATTTGTCATTATCTAAGTTATATATTCTTATTATCCCCTGAGTTGGACCATTGTTTAAGTAGTGATTTAGTTTAGGACTGTTTAGCATAGTGCTCCCTATAAAATAGTTAAGTTTTTTATAGTATATAATTTTATATTAAATAATCCAATCCTAGTAAAACAAATGGGTTTTGTCCTATAACTTAATATCTTTTGTGGAATAGGTTTGATTTTATTGCAACTTATTTCATAAGTATTAATTTTGTTTTTTTATTATTTTAATCTCATTTATTCGTTTTAAAGCTTTAATACGAGTTTTTATGATTTATTCAAAATATTTTCTAATTATTTTATAAATAACTGTTGACATAACTTACAAGGTATCGTATAGTATAAATATCTTAAAGGAAATTAAGAAAAACAAAAAAACTATTCACAACACGGAAAATCAAAATGAAAAAATTATTAACAGTTCTAGCAATAACAGCAATCGCAATGACTTCAATGTTCGCAAAATCAGCTCAAGTACAATTAATCAATACTATTGATGAAACTCAAGTATCTTATGAATTAACTTATAACAACGAACTTATCAAAGATGGCACTGACGAATATTCAATTAAAGTTCTTCCATTAACAGAAGCTGGTGAAACAGAAATGTTTAGAGTTCATGCATCAAGTAATATGAATAGCGATTTATCAGTTAAAGTTAAAGTAAAACCAGAATCATTTAAAACTACTTTAAATAGCGGTGATGACAAGGTTGATTCTAAAATTACTCCTGAAGTAAAACAAAGTGATTTCTTAGATATACTTAAAGCTGGTCTAAACAAAAATGTATTAGTAAATGAATTTCTTTTACAATGGAACGGCGATGCTGATCTTCCTGCAGGTGACTATGTAAGTAACGTAAGAATCGAATACACAATCAAATAATAAACCTAAAATATATTAACCTCCTTTTATAAAGAGCAGCCAATACCAGCTGCTCTTTATGCGTCTTTGTAGTTCAATACTATTTTTCTCTTATCTTAATGTTAAAGAGAGTATTTAATTTTATATTAAACACTCTCTTCTAAGTTTTCCTAATCTCCATCATCCCAAGTCAAAACAGTTGAATAATTTGTATCCTTGCTACCATCAACATATTTAGATACACCTATATCCCATGATGAAATATTAAATATATATGATAAAGTAGGTGAGTTGAATTTAGTGCAAATAAGCGTGAATACATTTGTACTTGAAGAATATGTTGTAGTTAGAGAATATCCTAAACCTATTAATCTTGAAGTATCAAATTCTTCTGCATCTTCACCAAAACCTAGATACATTGCATCAGTACTTGAATCACCAAAATCTGTTTGACTTCCTCGAACAACATTAATATCTGAAGTTGAGAAAGTAACAGTACCAAGACCTATTTCAAAGTTAATCAATAAAGTTTTTCGAAGAGAAAATGGGACTTGAGATAAATCACTCGTTGGATCCAAAGTACAGGATTCAAATAAAATAGCGACCAATAAAAAACTTAAAATAATTGAGATTTTTTTATCATAATATAACTCCTATTCAATAAAAAAAGTTAAGTAATATTATTGATAGAAGTTTTTTTATTATAAACTAAATAATTTCTATCAAAATTACTATATTTTTATAATCAACAAATCATTGAAAAATAAAATACAATGATTTATTGAAATCTAAAACCACGTGATACTCCTGAAAATTGAAAAATATTGAGCAAAATTTAAAAATCATTCCAAGTTAAAATAACTGAATAATCATCTTCTTTTACATTATCTATAAATTTTTCGACCCACATATCATGATTATAGTAAGGTTTAAATACAAACTTTAATGTTGGGTAACCATCTTTTTCACACAGAATGGTAAAAAATCCTTCAAATTCTCCCACAAGTGCTGAACTGCTTGTTGTATCTTCAAATGTAGTAGTAAGTGAATAACCTGCATCAATTAAGGTAGATGTTTCAAATTCTAGAGCATACGCGTACCCTGGATTTGATGCACTGTTACTACCAACTACAAAATCTATATTTTCCTTACTTATAATGCAGGTTCCATCTGTTGTGCTATAATTAAAATATAGGGTGTCTGTTAGTTAGTCAGGAAGATCTGCAAAAGTATTAGTTGGAGAAGAAAATAAATCACACGCGATAAAAATTAATAGAGTAAGCAAAGCAAGTAAAAGAATTGATAACTTTTTTTTCATATTGAACTCCTAGGGAAATTATCATTTATATAATAATTATATTATAATTTTATTAGTAAATGTAACAAATTTACAACTATTGGAAACGTTTGCACCATAAAAAATGTTATATATATGTAATAAAAACATTATTTACTATATAATAATGAATATATATGTTACTTTAATTGTAAAAAATCATATTTATTTTGACTTAAAAAAAGCAAATGGCATTAGACATTAGAGTCAGTTTTTAGTATATTAATAAATGTTGTATTTTGTTTTATGAAAATAACGCTAAAATATTAAAGGTAGGTATTATACTATGGCACAACAAATTCAGGACTTGGTTCAATCAATCCAAAAAGAAGGTATTGAAAAGGCCAACCAAAAAGCTGAGCAAATAATAGCTGATGCAAAATCTAAAGCAGCTGATATTATTAGAAGAGCAAAGAAAGAATCTGATAAAGTTCTTTCTGAAGCTGAAAAAGAAGTAGCTTTACGCGATCAAAGTGCAAAAGCATCACTATTACAAGCTGCACGCGATGTTCAACTATCACTAAAGAAAGCTCTAACACTACAAATTAATGCTTTATTAGAAGAAAAGGTTTCACAAGCTTTTAAAACTAAAGATTTTGTTACATTAATCAAAGAGGTTATTTCTTTAGATTTAACTGATTTAAGTAAAACAGAATTACAAATTAGTGAAAAGAATTATAAAGAATTAGCAGCTGTTCTAACAAAAGAATTGGGTGATAAAATTAAACAAGGCTTAGAAATTAAACCAGTAAAAAGTGTTAATGTTGGCTTTAAATTAGCTGATAAAGACGGTTCTGGTTATTTTGACTTTAGTGAAGAATCTGTTGCTAAGTTAATGGTTCCTTTCCTTTCCCCTGCAATTGCTAAAATTGTTTTTAATTAAGGAGTAAAAAGTGGCTTCTTATTATTATTTAGTAGCAACATTACCAATGTTAAAATATGAAGACTCAGCACCTTTTAGTTGTGATGAGTTTCTAAGATTATGTAAAAGTAATGTTAACAAAAACGACTATAAAATCATCACAGAGGCCCTTTCAGGTAATACTGCATCATATAAATTTGTTAAAAACTGGCATCAGTTTGATACAAATGTTAAAAAAGAATTGGCTGAACAAAGAAGTAAAAAACTAAACAGAAAAGGTGATAAGTATAATAATACAAATTACAAAGAGTTTAGGATTGTTGAAGGAGTGCGAGCTGCTTTAGCTGCAAAGAATGCTTATGAAGGCGAACTTCTTTTGATGAAATTGTGCTGGAAGTACCTAGATGAAGAAAGTACTAACCATGTTTTTGATTTAGAGGGTTTATTGGCTTTTTCTATAAAGTTAAAACTTCTAGAGAGAAAATCACGCTTTGATAAAGTAGAAGGTAATAAAGAATTCAAATCTTTATTAAATAATCTACAATCAACTATGAAAAGCAATTAATGGAGAACATGATGGATAAAATGAAAGGACGCGTCACCGGCGTCAATGGAAATATGGTCAATGTAGAATTTGAAGGTTCTATTTCCAAAAATGAGGTGGGTTACATTCATGTTGGCGATACTCGACTAAAGAGTGAAGTTATTCGAATTAATAAGAATGTAGCAAGTTTGCAAGTTTTTGAATCAACAACCGATGTAGCTGTTGGGGATAAAGTAGAATTCACAAATGAAATGCTAAGTGTTGAATTGGGCCCAGGTCTTTTACAACAAATTTATGATGGTCTTCAAAACCCTCTACCTAAATTAGCAGAACAATGTGGATTCTTTTTACAAAGAGGGGTTTACCTTGATCCTATTCCTAATCTTGATTGGGATTTTACTCCAACAGTTAAAGTTGGCGATAAGGTTAATGCAGGTGAGACTCTTGGAACTGTACCAGAGGGTTTATTTACCCACCAAATCATGGTTCCCTTTAATTTGACTCAAAGTGAATGGAAAGTAACTAAAATTGTTAAAAAAGGTACTTACAATGTAAGAGCTAATATAGCAATAATTGAAAATGAAAAGGGTGAATCAAAAGAATTATCCATGGTTTTCACTTGGCCTGTTAAAGTTCCTATTACTTGTTACGATGAAAGATTAAGACCTGATGAACCTCTTGTAATGCAAATTAGAATTATTGATACTTTCCTTCCTGTTGCAAAGGGTGGTACTTTTTGTGTACCTGGTCCTTTTGGTGCAGGAAAAACTGTTTTACAACATATGGAAAGTAAAAATGCTGATGTTGATATTGTAATTATTGCAGCTTGTGGAGAAAGAGCAGGTGAAGTTGTTGAAGTATTAAAAGAATTCCCAGAATTAACTGATCCAAAAACAGATAGATCTTTGATGGAACGAACTATTATTATTTGTAACACATCTTCTATGCCTGTAGCTGCAAGAGAAGCTTCAGTTTATACAGCTGTAACTATGGCTGAATATTACAGACAAATGGGATTAAATATATTGTTACTTGCTGATAGTACTTCAAGATGGGCTCAAGCTATGAGAGAAATGAGCGGAAGATTAGAGGAAATACCAGGGGAAGAAGCTTTCCCAGCATACCTTGAAACTCGTATTGCTGGATTCTATGAAAGAGCTGGTAAAGTTAAACTTAACGATGGAAGAACTGCTTCAGTTACCATTGGAGGGACTGTTTCTCCAGCAGGTGGTAACTTTGAAGAGCCTGTAACTCAAGCAACACTAAAAGTTGTTGGAGCTTTCCATGGTTTATCAAGAGAAAGATCTGATGCAAGAAAATATCCTGCAATTGACTCTTTAGAATCCTGGTCAAAATATACAGGTGTTATTGATAATAAAAAAGTTGAATACACAAGAAAAATGTTATTTAGAGGTCATGAAGTTAATCAAATGATGAAAGTTGTTGGAGAAGAAGGAACAAGTGTTGAAGATTATATAATTTATCAAAAAAGTGAACTTCTTGATGCTGTTTATCTTCAACAAAACTCTTTTGACCCTGTTGATGCTTCAGTTATTGTTGAAAGACAAAAATACACCTTTAATTTATTATTTAGAGTTCTTTGTTCCAATTTTAAACTTGATGACAAAAAAAGTGTTCGTTCTTATTTTAATGCAATGAGACAAAAGTTTTTAGACTGGAATAACGTAGAGTTTAAGAGCGAGAGATTTGAACAAATTGAGGGTGAAATAAAGGCTCAATTCGATACCAATTTTATAAGCTTTGATGAAAAAGCTGAAAAATTAATGTAAGTGGAGTGGAGAATGCAAAAAGTATATACCAAGATTGAATCCATTGTAGGTAATGTTATTACTGTAAGAGCAAAGGGTATAAAAAATGGAGAACTTGCGATTGTTTCAACTGCAAAAGGTGAAAGTTATGCTAACGTTATTAAATTACAAAATGACTTAGTTTCACTACAGGTTTTTGCTGGAGCAGCTGGTGTTTCTACTGGAGATAAAGTTCGCTTTTTATCACACTCTATGAAAGTTTCTTATAGTGATGATTTACTAGGAAGAATTTTTACCGGTAGTGGGGTGCCAAGAGATAATGGACCAACTTTAGACGATAATATGATAGACATAGGTGGACCTTCGGTAAACCCTGCTAAACGTATTATTCCTCGTAATATGATTAGAACTGGTATTCCGATGATTGATGTTTTTAACACATTAGTTGAAAGTCAAAAATTACCAATCTTCTCAGTATCAGGTGAACCATACAATTCTCTATTAGCAAGAATTGCTATGCAGGCTGAAGTTGATTTAATTATTTTAGGTGGAATGGGTTTAAAGTATGATGACTACCTATTCTTTAAGGAAACCCTTGAAAAAAGTGGTGCTATGAGTAGAACAATCATGTTTATTCATACTGCAAGTGATCCAACTGTTGAATGTATATTAGTTCCTGATATGGCCTTAGCTGTTGCAGAAAAGTTTGCTATCGATGGTAAAAAAGTATTAGTTTTATTAACAGATATGACAAACTTTGCTGATGCATTAAAAGAAATGGCTATTACAATGGACCAAGTTCCATCAAATAGAGGGTACCCTGGAGATTTATACTCCTCCCTAGCCTCTAGATATGAAAAAGCCGTTGACTTTGAAGGTGCAGGTTCGCTTACGATTCTAGCAGCAACAACCATGCCTGGTGATGATGTAACACACCCAGTACCTGATAATACTGGTTATATCACTGAGGGTCAGTATTACCTAAAGGGTGGCAGAATTGAACCATTTGGTTCTCTATCTCGTTTAAAACAACAAGTTAACAAAGATACAAGAGATGATCATAGAGCTTTAATGGATGGTATGATTAAATTATATGCTTCCTATAAAGAATCTTTAGAAAAGAAATCTATGGGATTCCAGATGACTGAATGGGATGCTAAATTACTCAAATATGGTCAATTATTTGAACAAAAAATGATGGAATTAAGTGTTAATATTCCTCTCGAAGAGGCATTAGATTTAGGTTGGCAAATTCTTAGTGAATGTTTTGAACCTAATGAAACAGGTTTGAAGAGTGATTTAATTATCGCACGTTGGCCTAAGAAGGATGCGTAGGAGTTAAAATGGCAGTCAAATTGACCAAAAATGAGCAAAAAAAGCAAAAAGACCAGCTCAAACAATTTACAAGATATCTTCCAACTTTGCTGTTGAAAAAACAACAATTGCAGATGGTTATTCGAAGTATCGAAAGTAAAATTAAAAAGTTGCGTCTTGAGCAAGATAAGCTTGTCGATGGAATGCAAGATTGGATTTGCGTTTATGCAGAAAATGAAGCCTTTGATAAAAATAAAGACATATCTAATATTGTTAAAGTAGATAAAATTGTTAAAATTAAGAGCAATATAGCTGGAGTTACAATTCCTGTATTCAAAGAGTTGACTTTTAAAGAAATCGATTATGATTTGTTTGATTATCCTCTATGGGTTGATGATGGTATTTTAACTTTAAAAGATTATGCTAGATTAGATGCTTTAATTGGAACTCTTGAAATTCAAAAAAATCTATTGTCTAAGGAGTTAAGAACAACTTCACAAAGAGTTAATCTTTTTGAAAAAGTTAAAATTCCTGAGGCAAAAGGTAATATTAGAAAGATAGGTATTTATCTCGGAGATCAACAAGTAGCAGCTGTTGTAAGAGGTAAAATCGCAAAAACTAAAGTTCTGGGGGTTTCCTAAATGATTGTTCCCATGAAAAAAATTAGTGTAATAGTTCAAACTCACAATAAAAGTGATATGCTTAGAACTCTAAGAAAGCATGGCTTAATGCATATTTATGTCAATGATTCTAAGAGTAAAAAAAGTGAACAACTAAAAGTTGAGCTTGATTTATTAAACAATGCAAAAAGTAGTATTGAAGATATTTCTTTAAATGTTAAAGATGTTAAACAAGAAATGCTTGATGAGTCTAGTTTTACATCATTACATAAAAGTATTAATTCAAAAATTAATCAGCGAAAACTATTAAAAGAAGTAATTGTTAAAGATAATTTAACTGTTGATAGAATTAAAGGTTGGGGTAATTTTGACCCTAGAGATATAGCTGAATTAAAACAATTTGGAGTAGGCCTTTATTTTTATACAATTGGTAAAAAAGAATTAGCTACTTTGGATAAGGATGTCGAGTTTATTAAACTTGATTCAGTTGATAAGCAAATTGCTATCGCTGTTTTATATAAAAAACTTGATTCCTCTTTCCCAGCTAAATTATTTGATTTACCTTCTGATAGTTTAAATTCTTTAAAAAATAGTGTTGAAATCAATACTAAAAAAGTAAAAGAAATCGAAGACTTTTTAGTCGATAGTTACAAGTATGTTGATTGTTATAATCATTTTATAAAAAAATGTGAAATGCAAATTAATTTTGATAAAGTATATTGTAGCTCTCATGATGGTGATAATTTAGTTTATATAACAGGATACATTCCTGAAACTAAATTAGAAAATTTTGAGAAAGTTGCTAAAAAGAATAGTTGGGGATACATGAGTGAAGACCCTAGTGAAGAAGATACTCCACCAACCTTGGTAAAATACCGAAAAGGTGTTGGTATTATAAAACCTTTGTTTGATATTTTAGGAACTGTTCCTGGCTATCATGAAGGAGATATTTCAATTTGGTTTTTGATGTTCTTTACTCTTTTCTTTGCAATGATTATAGGCGATGCGGGATACGGATTAATATTCCTACTTGCTGCAGGCGTTATGAATTTAAAGAGTAAAAAAGTTACCACAGCAAATATGCTGTTGTATGTACTTTCTATAGCTACGATGATTTGGGGAGCTTTAACAGGAACTTGGTTTGGTTCACAGTTTATACTGATAAACACACCACTAGTTCATTTGGTACTACCAAAGATTACAAACTTCCCAGGTGATTTTGATCTTGCTGCTAAAACCACACAAGATAATATTATGCAATTTTGTTTTATTTTAGGAACGATACAATTAACTTTAGCAGAAGTTATTAATATTGTTAGAAAAATAGGCAAAAAAGATATTTCTCTGATAGCAGATATTGGTTGGACTATGGATATATTAGTACTTTACTTTGTTGTATTAAATTTAGTTATCCAAGCACCTTGTAATTATTCAATTGTTTTCCCTATTATTATTTTGGGATTTGTATTGGTTACGTTATTTGGAGCTCAAAAGCCAGGTCAAGCTTTTTCTAAAGGATTAAAAGAAGGTTTTGCTGGTATATTTACTAATTTCTTAAATACAATTAGTTGTTTTTCCAATCTTATGAGTTATATCAGGTTGTTTGCTGTAGGTTTAGCAACTCTCGCGATTGCTCAAAGTTTTAACCAAATGGCAGCGCCATTAATGGGTGGAGTTACAACAATTGTGGCAGTACTTATTTTAATTATTGGACACTCTTTGAATTTAGTTATGGGACTTTTATCTGTCATCGTTCATGGTGTTAGATTGAATTTATTAGAATTTTCTGGACAGCTTGGAATGGAGTGGTCAGGAATTGAATACGAACCGTTTGTAGAAACGGTAAATGAAAATGTTAAATAGGTTGTGTATATACAACTAAGGAGATTAAGATGGATAGTTTAGGTTTAATAGGATTAGCTTGTGCTTTGGCTGTGTCAGCAATGGGTTCTGCTTTAGGTGCAGGTATCGCCGCTCAAGCTGCTGTTGGTGGTTGGAAAAAGTGTTATGCAAATGGCAAACCAGCTCCATTTATTATGGTTGCTTTTGCTGGTGCTCCTTTAACACAAACAATTTATGGCTTTTTGTTAATGAACTTTATTAGTAGTGCATTAGCTGCTGGAACTTCACCTATTTTAGCTTTTGGTGTTGGTCTATTTGGTGGTATGGCTATTGGTTTATCTGCATTTATGCAAGGTAAAACTAGTGCAAATGCTTGTGATGCTTTAGCTGAAACAGGTAAAGGTACTGCTAACTATTTTATTGTTATTGGTATTGTTGAAACTGTTGCTTTATTCACTTTAGTATTCTCATTATTATTATTACAATAATATTAAAATATATTTATATTACTGGAGCTCTTCGGAGCTCTATTTTTTTTTGGTTTATAGCTAGGTTTTAATAAAATTAGATAAGTTTAATAATTGATTTTACTCAAAAATAATTGTTACTAACAATAAATAGTTATAAAACAATTTAGAATATAACAATATTATTATAATGAAATTATAATAACAATATTGTGCTATATATTATAAAATAAGGAAGAAATTTTAATGAAAAATCGTTTATTTATTTTTACTCTTTTGATTTCAATTACTCTATTTATGGGTTGTCTTACTAATGTGATCACACCACCAGTTGATGAAAATGAAATAAAATCTATTGCAATGGGTGGGCAATCTACACTTGTATTAAAAACTGATGGAAGTCTTTGAGGTTTTGGTTTTAATGGATATGGAGAACTTGGTCTTGGTGACCCTATTGGTTTGCAACTGACTCCAATTAAAATAATGAATGGAGTTAAAGCAGTATCGGCTTCAGATAGATATTCTATGATAATTAAGAATGATGGCTCACTTTGGGCAACCGGTGATAATACTGGTGGCTTATATGGTAATGGCACTCAAATTAGGTCCTATGAATTTGAAAAAATAAGAGATAATGTCAAAGCTGTAACTTGTGGTCCTTCACACACTTCAATTATAACTAGTGATGGAAATCTTTTAATAAGTGGTTTTAATGTTGAAGGACAATTAGGTAATGGCACAAATACAGCCTCATTCTCCTTTGTTCAAGTTATAGGTGGCATTGATGTTGTAGCTGTTGATAATGGTGAAAATTTTACTCTATTTTTAAATAGTGATGGTAATCTTTATGGATTTGGAAACAATGGACATGGTCAATTAGGACAAGGTAATTATACTAATTCTCCTGTTTCTATTGCAACTAATGTTTCATCTTTTTCAGCAGGAGATAGTCATACATTATATATAACCAATGATGGAAAATTTTGGGGAGTTGGTGATTCTTCTTACGGTCAAAGTGGTACATAAGTAACTATAAATTTACCTGTTAATTCATTAGATGGAATTAAGGCTGTTTCCGCAGGTCATAGATATTCAATGATAATTAAAAATGATAATACTCTTTGGGCTGTTGGTACTGATTCCTGGAGTAAGCAAGGTGATGGAAATACTAGTAATGCTGATCATGATATTTTTTATCAAATTACAACTGGTATTAATTATGTAGATTCTGTGTATGCTGGAAATAATCATACTTTTATAGTTGATACTGAGGGTAAATGTTATGGCGCTGGGGCAAATACACAAGGTCAACTTGGACTAGGGTCAAAAGATGGTGATAGGCATGGAATATTTAGTGTTGTATCGTTAGAAGAGCCAGTATTATAAAATTTTATTACTTTCTAAGTAATTAACTAGACGAAACTAAAGGGGCTATTAAATAGCCCCTTAAATTATGATTTTTACTTATTTCTAGTCAAACATCATTTTAATATCATCTTCTACAGTTCCAATACCAGAAATGTTAAAGTTTTCAACAAGAACATTAACTACATTTGGAGATAAGAAAGCAGGAAGAGTTGGTCCTAAGTGAATGTTTTTTACACCCAAGTACAATAGTGCTAATAATACAATAACAGCTTTTTGTTCATACCAAGCAATATTATAAATAATAGGTAAGTCATTGATATCATTAAGGGCAAATACTTCTTTAAGTTTAAGAGCAATCAAAGCAAGTGAATATGAATCATTACATTGGCCTGCATCTAATACTCTAGGAACTCCACCGATATCACCTAAATTAAGTTTATTATATCTATACTTAGCACAACCAGCTGTTAAAATAATAGTATCTTTTGGAAGAGCTTCAGCAAAATCAGTATAATAATTTCTAGATTTTGCTCTACCATCACAACCAGCCATTACAACGAACTTTTTAATAGCACCAGATTTAACTGCATCAACAACTGTATCAGCTAAAGCAAATACTTGCTCGTGAGCAAATCCACCGATAATTTCACCAGTTTCTAATTCAACAGGAGCTTCGCATTTTTGAGCTAATTTAATGATTTTTGTAAAATCTTTTTCACTAGCATTAGATCCTAAAATGTGTTTAACACCAGGGTATCCTGCAGCACCAGTTGTATACATTTTATCAATATAAGAATCTTTTGGAGGAACAATACAGTTGGTAGTCATTAAAATAGGACCATTGAACTTTTCAAATTCATCCTTTTGTTTCCACCATGAATTACCATAGTTACCAACAAGATTATCATATTTCTTAAATTCAGGATAATAGTGAACAGGAAGCATTTCACCATGAGTGTAAACATCAACACCAGTACCTTGAGTTTGTTTAAGAAGTTTTTCAATATCTCCTAAATCATGTCCAGAGACTAAAATACCTGGGTTTTTTCTAACACCAAGATTTACTTTAGTAATTTCAGGATTACCATAAGTTGTTGTATTGGCAGTATCTAATAAAGCCATACTATCTACACCACATTTACCAGTTTCTAAAGTAAGAGCAACCAATTGATCAACACTTAAAGTATCATCAAGTAATTTAGCTAAAGTTGCTTGCATAAATGCATCAATATCTTCATTTTCAAAACCTAAAACATTTGCATGTTCAACATAGGCTGCAGCACCTTTTAGACCATAAGTGATAAGTTCTCTTAAAGATCTAACATCTTCATTTTCTGTAGCTAAAACACCAACTCTAGAGCTTCTTGCTTTTGAGTCAATTTCTTCTAAAGTAAATACAATAAAAGTTGCAGCGTCAGGTAAATCTTTTTTATTTTTTAAGCTTTTTTTAAGAGAATCTCTTAAATTTAAAGTTTCAATAATTCTATATATAAAAATATCATCGTCAAAGTTGGCATTTGTAATTGTTGTAAATAAATTTTCAGATACATAATGGTTGAAAGTTTTTCCAACAGTTTGGTCTTCTGCTCTAAGTCTAGTAGCAACTTCACTTAAGCCTTTGGTAGCATAAATTAATAAATCTTGTAATATAGCAGTTACTGATGATTTACCACATACTCCTTTAATAGTACAGCCTTTGTTTCCTGCAGTTTCTTGACATTGGTAACAAAACATTTGTGCGTTCATATTATTTCTCCTTGTATGAAATATAATTTGTAATTTCAAATATTACGCTAACATTATAGCACATCAAAATCAGTTGTAAATGCAACAAAAAATATAATCTTTTATTTATTTAAGAAAATTTCTAAAATAGTAATTAGTCAAAATATCTGTTATAGTTAAGAAGTGAGTAGTTAGTTAATAGGAACAGAAAAAAAGATTGGGTAAAATGATGGATAAATGTTTACAATTGTTATCACTATTTAATAAAAGGTCAAAGTTGATTTGTCTAAATGGATATACGCACTTTCAAATTTTAAATGAATTGAAAAGCTTTCATGAATTACAAAATGATAGTGATATACCTAAAATTGACTCTAATAATACTATTTTCAATCCAAAAAATGATAAATTACAGTTTGATAGAAAGATTGAGCAACATTATTGTAATGAGTTATATTTTGATAATAATTTAGATGAATTGTTTTCACAAATTAATGCTATTACAAAAGATGTTAATCTAGAAAGGTTTGAAGAATTATCCCAAATTGATGAATTATTAGATAATCCTAGAATCAACAATATAAAAGATATAACTTTATCAGCAGCAATTTCCATTTATTTAAAACCTTTTAATGGAACAAAAATAGATAAAAATCAATATTTAAATTTAATAAGTAGTATTTTAGAAGATTGTAACAATAACATTACCGATAACAAAGAAGATAACTTGTTATTGTTTGAAAATGCATTCTCAAATCTTGATTATGCTATTCCAAGTGTTAAAGAAAGAGTAGAAATTTATCAAGAATTGATAATATTAATTTGTAAATTAACTCAATTATATGATTTAGATGCTGGCCTTTTGCTTGAATATTTAAATATATATATTTTTAAAGTTGTGAAAGACTTAACATATTTGAATGATAATGATTTAACAATTCGAGTAGTAAAATCTGTCTATTCTAATACAGGTTTTGGTAGTTTCTTTATTTTCTTCCCTTTCTTTCTTGAAAACTATTCTCCTAAAATAATAAAGCAAATAGTAGAAAAATTTGAAAAGGATTCGTTTATAAAGAAAGATGAAAATTATTACATAATTAAAAATATATTAATTTTTAGCAGTGGTGATGTTGATTCCTATTTAAAAGCTATTAGTGACAATGAGGATATTAATGATTTTGGTAAAGATTTATCACTATTAGAGTTTTCTATAAATTTTGAAGAAAAAGAACAAGTTAAATTTTATTGGGAAAAGGTAGTCCAAAATGAGGACTATTTTGGATATGATGATATAATTTCGGATTTAAAAGAAATTGTTGATAATTTTGATCGAATTGAAAAATTAGAAAATAATTTTAAAAAATTAAGCAAAGATACTTTGAATCAATTATTAATAGAGAGTGAACAGTTAAATTATCTCAATAGACAAATCTATTCCTGTGCGGTGAACAGAGTATATTATGCATTTTTTGATAAAAAAACTTTTGACTTTGACTTTTTACTTGTTTTAATAAATTTAGGACTATCAGATAAGGCTAGTATTTATTTTTATCACAATATAAATTATATTGATTTTAAAAAAGATAAGGCTGAAGATATTTTTAAGTATGCAAATATGTTGTTTTTTATCAATTGTTTTGATTTTGCAGCTGAGTTATTAACTAGATTGTATTCAAACTTATTACATAAAAAAAACAAACAATCAGCTACTTTATTATCTTATATTATACTAGAATTAAACTTAATGAAAAATTTATTAATTCCACTATTAAATGATAAAGATTGGGATGATATATTAAAGTAAGGAAATACCATGAGTGAACCAATTATTGCAAGTGTAAAAAATATAAAAATAGGGAAAGGTTACCCAATATCAATACAAACCATGTATGATAGTCCTGTTCCATCTCGGAAAGAAGATTTGGATAATTTATTAGCTAGAATGAATGGCTTATCCTTGATGGGTTGCGATATTATGAGATTCTCTTATCCCTCAGATAATGATAGAGAGGCCTTCACTTACTTAAACTCACGATCAACTATGCCCTTAGTTGCTGATATTCATTTTGATTTTAAGATGGCTTTAGCTGCTTTAGAATGTGGTTTTAGCAAGATTAGAATCAATCCTGGTAATATTGGAGCTAGGTGGAAAGTTGATGAAGTTGTAAGAAGTGCTAAAGATAAAGGTGCAGCAATTAGAATTGGTTTAAATTCTGGATCTCTTCCTAAGGGGGAAGGGGACCATACTTCTATTATGGTCGATAATGCTCTCAAGTATCTTGAGTGGTTTGAAGAGCTAGATTTTTACAACACAGTGGTTTCACTAAAATCAACAAGTCTTGAGGAAACTAGAATTGCAAATGAAATATTTGCAAAACAAAGTGCTTACCCCCTTCACATAGGTGTAACAGAAGCGGGCTCTGTAGTCTCCTCTGTTGCCAGATCTACTTGGGTTTTAGGTAATTTAATAAAACAAGGTATTGGGGATACTATGAGAATTTCAATTACCGGAAATATTGAAGATGAAGTATTTGCTGGAGTAGAAATTTTAAGAACCCTCGGTTTACGAGATAAAGGTGTTAGAATAATTAGTTGCCCAAGGTGTGGAAGAAATTCTTTTGATTCAATTGGATTTTTACAACAAGTTGAACCTGATTTATTAAAAATAGATAAAAATATTTCTGTAGCTATTATGGGTTGTCAAGTTAATGGACCAGGAGAAGCCAAAGCAGCAGATTTTGCAATAACAGGCATCGGCAATAAAGTCTTTTTATATAAAAGAGGACAATTAAGTTTAGAAGTTGATGTTAAAGACGCAAAAGCAGCATTGCTAGAGGCTATTAATGGGGAATAATAAATTAATTATTAAAGGTGCGAGTGAGCATAATTTAAAATCAATTGATTTAACACTTGAAAAAGATAAATTTATAGTTGTAAGTGGGTTAAGCGGTAGTGGTAAAAGTTCTTTAGCTTTTGATACTATTTTTGCTGAAGGACAAAGGCGATATGTAGAGAGTTTATCCGCCTATGCAAGACAATTTTTAGGAAGATTAGAAAAACCTGCTGTTGATTATATTGAAGGGCTTTCTCCCGCAATTGCAATTGAGCAAAAATCAACCAATAAAAACCCCAGATCAATTGTTGGTACAATAACTGAAATCTATGATCATTATAGACTTTTGTGGGCAAGAGTAGGGGTTGCCTATTGTCCAATTTGCAAAAGAGAAATCACAGAAATGAGTATAGATCAAATAATTGGTTCCATATATAATTATGATGATAATACTAAATTAATAATTAGTTCTCCTGTAGCGAGAGGAAGAAAAGGCGAATATAAGAAGGTCTTTGAAGATGCAAGAAATTCAGGTTTCCAAAGAGCTAAAATTGATAATGAGATGTGTCTTTTAGAAGATGTAACCTTACTTGATAAAAACTTTAAACATGATATTGATATCGTTGTTGATAGATTGATTTTAAATAAAGAAAACAGAACACGTCTTTCAGATTCCCTTGAAACAGCAATTGAAATTAGTAATGGCTTGGTAAAAGCTACCTTTCTTTTGCAAGAGGGAGAGAGAGATATTGAAAAAGAAGAAATATATTCTCAAAGAAATAGCTGTGCTCATTGCGGAGTTACCTTTGCAGACTTAGAGCCTAGATTATTCTCCTTTAACAATCCCTATGGCGCCTGTCCAACATGTAAAGGTCTTGGTATTGTTAGTGAATTTGATATGGATTTAATTATACCTGATGATAGTTTAAGTATAAATGAGCATGCAATTAAGACACACAATCCTCAAGCTAACTGGAACAAAGCAATGTTTGAAGCCTTGTCTAAAGCTTTGAATTTCTCCTTAGACACACCACTTAATAAACTTCCTAAAAAAGCCTTAGATGTTATTTTAAATGGTTATAATAAAAAAGTTATAGTAAATTATGATAATGGTGATGATTCAAAGCAAGTAGTAAGTAAAAAATATGAAGGCGTTATAAACGAGTTAGAAAGAAGATATTACCAAACAGGCAGCATGCATATGAGAGCATGGTATGATTCTTATAAATCTCATAAAATCTGTCATTCTTGTAACGGAAAAAGACTTCGAGAAGATGCCTTAAATGTTTTTGTTGATACTAAAAACATTATGGATGTTACCTCTTATTCAATTAAAGATAGTTTATCTTTTTTTAGAAATATAAAACTTAATCCAACTCAACAAAAAATAGCTAAAGAAATTTTAAAAGAAATAAATAACAGATTGTCTTTTTTAGACAACGTTGGATTATCATATCTTACACTGGATAGAAATAGTGGAACACTAAGCGGTGGAGAGGCCCAAAGAATAAGGTTGGCAACACAAATTGGATCAGCACTAACTGGTGTTATGTATGTTTTAGACGAACCTTCAATTGGATTACATCAAAAAGACAATCAAAAGCTAATTAATTCACTTAAAAAACTTCGAGATCTTGGAAATACCCTTATTGTAGTTGAACATGATGAGGCAACTATAAGAGCAGCTGATTATGTTGTGGATTTGGGCCCAGGTGCTGGAATTCATGGCGGTTATATTATTGCAGAAGGAACACCAGAGGAAATTGAAAAAAATCCCAATTCTATTACTGGTCAATTTTTATCTAAAAGACAACAGATTTCTCTACCAGAAAAAAGAAGAAAATCAAACGGTGGCACAATTAGAATCGAAGGTGCAAGTAAAAATAATTTATTAAGTATAGATGTAGATATTCCATTAGGTGATCTTGTTGTTATAACTGGGGTTTCCGGAAGTGGTAAATCAACACTATTAAATGAAATATTAGTTCCTGCCCTAAAAAGAAAATTAAATAGGAAAAATTGTAATTATAATGGATATACTAAAATAAGTGGATTAGAAAATATTGATAAATTAATTAATATTGATCAAAGCCCCATCGGAAGAACTCCTAGATCAAACCCTGCCACCTATGTTGGAGCTTTTACTCCAATTAGAGAGTTATTTGCCTCCCTCCCTGAGTCAAAGGCTAGAGGCTATAAAAGTGGAAGATTTTCATTTAATGTGCCTGGAGGCAGATGTTCTAACTGTAATGGGGATGGAAATATAAAAATTGAAATGCATTTTCTACCTGATGTTTATGTTAGATGTGATGTTTGTCATGGTAAAAGATATAATAAAGAAACTCTATCTATAAGATATAAGGGTAAAAATATTTATGATGTTTTAGATATGACAGTTGAAGAAGCAAAAGAATTTTTTAACCCTATAAATAAAATTAGAAGAAAGTTAGAAACTCTCGATAGCGTTGGTTTAGGATATTTAAAACTAGGTCAAAGTGCCGTAACCCTAAGTGGAGGAGAGGCTCAAAGAGTTAAACTATCCCTAGAATTATCTAAAACAAATACAGGGAAAACTTTATATATATTAGATGAACCTACAACAGGTTTACACTTTGCAGATGTTAAATTATTAGTTACAGTAATAGATAGATTAGTTAAAAATGGTAATACTGTGGTATTAATAGAACATAATCTAGATGTGATAAAAACAGCTGATTATATAATTGACTTAGGTCCTGATGGAGGAGATGGTGGAGGTATGGTTGTTGCAACCGGTACCCCTGAAGAAGTGGCAAAAAATGTGAATTCATATACAGGTCAGTTCTTAAAACCAATGTTAGAATAAAATATGAAAAAATTTGTTGCTTTTCTTTTTTTAACATTTATTATAATTCAAACCCTCCTCGCTAGTGATTTAGCCATTATTAGCCTGGAGGATGCAAGTGATAAAGAGCTCTCTTTAATGTGTTTGTTAAGGAATCTTGAATGTGGAGATTCTAGAGAATTAAAGATAGCAAGTTTAAAAAAAGTATTAAGTAATAGTGATGATATTGTTGAAACAAAAAAAACAGACAATATTAAAGATCCTGTTGAAGATACAATTTCGTTTGATATAATAAATGCAAGTTCAATGAAAAGAATAGGGGATCAAGACGGTTTAATTATTCTTGATGGAAATGTTGATCTAGTCTTTAAAAGTATTGAGGAGGGAGAGAGAAAACTTCAAGCACAAACCATAATTATTGATACTAGCAACTCAAAACTTGCTGCTCTTGGTGGGGTCAAATATTCTAACAAAGATGATGCTGAAAATTCGCTCCTACAAGATATAAGCGGAGACATAATAACCTTAGATTGGGCTAGTAATTCAATACAAGTAACTCATGGAACTATATCTACTGAGAGAAAAAATAGTGAGGGTGATAGTGTTGTATTTTATGCTTCCTCATCTCTGCTTTCTTTAAACTCTCATAACAATTCACTTATATTAAAAGATGGATTTATTACCACCAATCCCGATACTGCTTATTCTTCAATAAGTGCTAAAAAAATAGCTTTATTAAATCATGGAGATATGTATTTAGAGAGAGCAAAGCTTTCAATTGGACGAATTGATGTACTTTATCTACCTGTTTTCTTTTCCCCTGGTGCAACCATGATTGGTAATCCATCAATAGGTTATGAGTCCACTAGAGGCTCTTTTGTTAATACAACTTTTGAAATATTGGGAAAATATCCTAATTTTGCAACCTCTTCTACCAACAGTTTTAACTCTCTATTAAAAAGTGGAAATGCAGATTCTTTTGCAAATGGTCCAATATATAATTCAAATGAAACTTTTTCCCCTTTAAACCAATGGGCAATTGATTCAAAAAGTTATTTGACCCTGTTCTTAGATTCCTATGAAAAAACACCTTATTCGATTGAGAGCTCTGATAAAGGAAGTATTGTTTTAGGATATGAATCTCAATTAAATATAATAGATAGTAAATTGAAGATTAATTCCAGTGCTATTACAAGCTTTGCTAGTGATGGAATTGTTGGAAATCTTGATTTTTATTCCTACTATCCAATATTTAGATATGCTGTAAATTTAGATGCCACATTAAAACTCAAAAATGGATCAATCGATATTTCTTTGCCATTTGTATCAGACCCCTCTGTTAAAAAAACCTATTCAAATAGATTATCAACTTTTAACATTGATTCTCTTTGGGGTAGTAATCAAACCTTTCCCACCACTTATAGATCAGATATTACAAGTTTTAGTTGGGTATTTGATGGTAAATTTAATTTAAGTCCTACATTTTTAGGAATGTTTGTAAAAAATATAAAAATAAATCACTTAAACGCTAATATTGATTATAAATGGGAAAAAACTGATGGTAGTTATTCCTATAATGTTAAACAGATGACGTTGCCTAAACTTGAATTACAAGTTTCCGGAGACTTATTAAACCTTAGTGCATCTAAAGAAGAAAAAGCTCCTGATAAAGATATTGATAAGAGAATAAACAAAGAAACAAATGAAGAAGCTGATAAACTATCAGAAATTTTAAATTCTTTGTACAAATCTGATATAAAGACAAGTAGTACTACAAAAGATGTCTCAAGCTTAAATTTATCATATATTTTTAATAATAATTTTTATTATACAGATAATGAAGATATTACTAAAAGTGATGAATTATATAACAAGTCTTTGTTAACCTTTTCAACTAAAGGACAAATAGAGCCTAAAATTATTACTTACAGCGGTATTAATAAATTTACATATATTCATAAAAATGATTTAACCGGCATTTTAATCAACTCTTTTGATATAGTTACTCAAAATATAGTAAGTTTACCCTTTATTAATTTATCCTATTATTTTAATTCAAAATTATACAAATATAGTCAAACCTTAGACAATGGAATTGAAAGTATAGAAGAATCTAAATTTGCCTTTAATGATGAATTTATAACATCCCATGCAATTGAATGGAAAGATACTTATGATTTGAATAATATAAAAGTAACACCAGCACTAAAGTTCGTGTTGCCTCCCCTAAATTTAGCCTTTAAGCCGTCTTTATTGATTAAATATAATACTTTCGAAAATAGTACAACCTTTAATTTTGATGTAGACTCTTCCAAGTTTGAATTAACCGATATAGACAATAAAATAAAGTATTCACTTTATAATTTTAATTTTAACTTTGATATTTCCTATGATATCAAAATGTCAAAAACATCTATTAGAGCCTTAGATCCTTTATACTTAAAATCATCTGTCTTTTATTATAACAAAGATAAAAATCAATACTTGTCTTATTCTAGTAAGTTTTTTGGTTTATATAATGATTCAGAGAATTATTTTAGTGAATTCCTTTTCACCTATAAAAATTCCTTTATAATGAGTAAATTAAATTTTAATACACAAGATACTCAACTACAGTTAGATTATTTTAAAAATACAGTTTCTTTGAGTGATTATACAAAGTATTGGTGGAAAAATAGAATAGGATTAAAATTAAATATTGATGCTACCTTTAATTATAGTTTTCGGGATAAATATGCAACTTATTTTAGTTTAAGTGGAGATTTATCTTTTAAAATAGCTGAATTTATGGCAATTAAGCTTTCAATTAAAACTTCTAACTATGGTTTTTACAGATATTATGATGATAGTGATAATTTTGAATTTGATAAGATGTTTACAGATTTATTAAAATCGTTTGATATTTTTGGATCTGGTAGATCGTCTACTCAATTTAACCTAGAGCAAGTATCTTTAGATTTCATCCATATGATGGAAGACTGGGATTTACATTGCAAATACAGTGGATCCGTTGTATTATCTAACTATAATTATCAGTGGGTACCTACACTATCTATCTTCTTGCAATGGAAAACTCTTCCAGAGTTAAAAGTAGATCAAAGCTTCACTAATGATGGAACAGGATGGGGATTATAATTCATAAAATGGATATACAATGGTAAAAAATATAGTTGTTGAGGATTTATCTAAAATCAGAATCATTTGTGGTGCAAATGATAGAAATTTAACATATATTGAAATTTTAATGGGAATTGAGATTTTAACAAAAGGAAATGCTTTATTTGTTGAGGATGATGAAGAATACAAATTAAATATTTTTGAAGCCTTGATCTTAAAACTAGAAAAATTAATAGTAAACTATAATCAACAAATAAGTGAAAGTGAAATCTTCATGGAATATCAGAGTATTATAAATTCTCCCGCTATTCTAGAAACTTTGAATGATCAAAAATTATTTGATGATTATAATACAATAAGTGTAAATAATAAAACAATTTTTTCTAAATCACCAAAACAAAGCAAATTTATAAAATTAATGAATGAAAATCAGATAACTTTTTCAATAGGCCCTGCAGGAACCGGTAAAACTTTTTTAGCAATTGCTTATGCTTTATCTCAATTGACAAGTGGGAAAAAGCAAAAGTTAATTTTAACTCGACCTGTTGTAGAAGCTGGAGAAAACTTGGGATTTTTGCCAGGGACTTTGAGTGAAAAATTAAGTCCTTATGTTAGACCCCTTTATGATGCTATGGAGTGGATGCTCCCCCCTGCTATAATAAGTAAGTTAGAAACAAATGGTGCCATAGAAGTTGCACCTCTTGCTTATATGAGAGGAAGATCTCTCCACAATAGTATTATTATTTTAGATGAAGCTCAAAACACAACAATTGAGCAAATGAAAATGTATTTAACTCGAATAGGTGAAAATTCTAAATCTATTATTACAGGTGATATTACCCAAATTGATTTATCTCGTGGACAAACAAGTGGTTTAGTACATGCAAGTCAAATCTTAAGAAATATCAATGGAATGGATTTTGTTAACTTTAGTTCTAAAGATGTTGTAAGGGCTAAAATTGTTCAGAAAATAATAGAAGCCTATAGCAAGGATAATAATAATGATAGATAAAAATATTTTATTAAGTAGAATAAAAACTAAAGACAAAGAAATTTCCACAAAAATTTGGATATTTTATGGGATTTTAATATTACTTATTGTAGCTATTATGATAATAATGCCTTATTTTGTTTCAGGAAACTTAGTTGGCTCTCATGTAAATTCTCAAACCTTACAGGTTAAACAATTAGCTCCTGAGGATTTATATGTAAAGAGAACTTTTGAGTATGTGGATAAAAAAGCTACCCAGTATAATATAGATTTGGCCTTACAAAGAGTATATCCTATTTTTACATATGATATTTCAAAAACTTATGAAATTATAAATAGACTAACTAATTTTAGTGTAAATGCTGAAGCTGATTATGCACAAGGTTTAGTAGACAATCTAGTATCCCTTAGTAAAAGTGAAAAAGAAGTTTTTAGTAAGCTCTATACAAAATTGACAATCAGACAAAAACAATTATTATCGACCTGGGCTTTAGAAATAACGAAAGATATAGTTAAAGAAGGTTATTATGACCAAAATGAAATAGATTTGATAAAATCAAATAGTATAAATAAAATCAATCTAAAGGGATATTTAAATGATTCTTATACAATTGATAAAATTGAGAGCTCAAAAATATTAATAATAGATTCAGTGATAAGTCGAAATAATCTAGAACTAATAATAAATGATTATCAAGACAATGATTTTAATTTACAAACTATACCTTCAAGGCTTATATCTTTAACAGTTCGAGGCTTACTAGAGTCTAATGTTCAATATGATTCACTTTTAACAGAAATAGCTAAAGATAATGCAATAAAAGGGGTCAGTGATGTTTTAGTTTTAGTTCCAGCTGGTCAAAAGGTTTTAAGCCAAGATAGTATTATCAGTGAAAAAGATTTGCAGTTATTAAAGCAAGTTGAAGATCATAGTGCTATTTTTTCTAATGTACAAATCATTGCAAGAATACTTTTGATTTTAATAATTACAGGGTTTTCTCTATATTGGTTTTTCAGTAGATGCGATTATACTTTTAGAAGAGCTCAGTTTACATTAATATATTTGATTTTAATGGTAATATCTTTGCTTGTTTCGGTAGTAATAACTTATTACTGTTTTAAATATAATGTATCAGTCTTAGCTCCATATCTTCCTGTTTTATTTGGGACTTTCTTTTTAAGAAATACAACTGGTAAAACAAAGTTTGGGATTTTATTTACCATTCAATATGCCCTATATTCAACACTTTTCCCAGGTTCTACTTTTTTCACTTTCTTTTATTTGTGTGCAATCGGAATAAGTTTTTTATACATTATTGTTTACTATCAAGATAGGCTTGCTCGAATTGCTAGTTTAATTGAAGGTGGTTTAGTTGCTATATTAATGACAATAATTTTATATGCAATTCAAGGCTATCCTTTTAATGATTTGTTCAAATCTATTGCTTTTATATCGTTCAACATATTTTCTTGTTTTTTGCTAGAAAGAATATTTTTACCAGTTATTGATAATTCTTTAAATATACCAACAGTATTTCGATTAGAAGAATTAAGAAATACTGATCAAAAGCTTTTATCACGATTAAAAATGACAGCTCAAGGGACTTTTAATCATAGTAGCAATGTAGCTGATTTAGCTTATGATGCTGCAAAAGCTATAGGTGTTAATGCTGATTTGTGTAGGATAGCTGCACTGTATCATGATGTTGGTAAATTAGATCACCCTGAATATTTTACTGAAAACCAAGAAGAGGGTATTAATAAGCACGATGAATTAACCCCCTCAATGAGTGGATCTATAATTAGATCTCATGTAAAATTAGGTGTTGATTTGTGTAAAGAGGCAGGATTACCAAAAGAAATAATTGATATTATTGGAGAACATCATGGAAATGATTTGATTCAATATTTTTATAATGTTGCAATCAAGGATAAAGAGAAAACTTTTAACAAAGTTGATGCAGGTGATTATCGCTATACAGGTAATCCTCCTAGATCAAAAGAGAGTGCAATTTTAATGATTGCTGATAGTGTAGAGGCCGCCTCCCATTCTCAAAAAACTAGTGCTCAAAAAGTAGGACGTTTAATTTCCACTATAATTAGACAAAAATTTGATCGTAATCAATTAAATGACAGTCACTTGGATTTGACTGAATTAAAAATAATCGAAAAATCTTTAGAACAATCCTTAGTTGGTAAGCTTCATACAAGAATTAAATATCCAAATGATGAAGATAAGCCAAATATCAAAGAATAGTAATTGACTAATAAGAAAAAGAATAATAATAATTATAGAGAGTGAAAAAAAGTAGTAATGAATAATATAATAGATATAGAATATAATTTAGAAGAATACAAAGAAAAAATACCCCAAGATTTTGTGCAAGATAGGGTAAATTTGATATTGGAATATTTATCGCAAACATCAGTAGAGATTTCAATTTCTTTTGTAAGTGATTTAGAAATTCAAGAGTTAAACAAACTGTGGCGAAATAAAGATATGCCAACAGATATATTATCTTTTGTACAATCAGATAATGTAGAAGATTTTGACTTTTGGCCAGAAAATGATGATGCTAAGGTTTTAGGAGATATGATTATATCAATTAAAGCTATTGAGAGAAATTGTGAAAATTTCAATGCAAGTTTTTTAGAAGAGGTAGATAGAATATTAATACATGGAGTATTACATCTATTAGGACAGGATCATAAGACTAATGATAAAACAGAAGCAATGCTAGTTTTACAAGAAAAAATATTATCAAAAATTAGGGAGAGTTAAAGTGGGCTTTTTAAGCGACTTATTTAAAAAAGATGACAATTCAACCGGCGAAGCGGCACAAGAGGCGGAGCGAGTTGAGAGAGAAACGATGATTCAAGGAATTGGCTTACTTGATGAAAGGACTGTTAAAGAAGTAATGGTTCCTAGAATTGATGTATCCTTTGTGAATTGTGATATTAGTTTAATTGAATTTTATGATTTGATAGCTAAAGATGGTTATTCAAGATATCCTGTCTATGAAGATAATAATGATAATATAATTGGTGTACTATATTCTAAAGATTTACTGAGAAAAAATATAGAAGAGAATTTTGATGTTAGAGAAATAATGCGAGATGCTTTTTTTGTACCAGATAGTAAACACTTAGATGATTTACTTAGAGAGTTCAAATTTAAAAAAGTCCATCTTGCTATCGCTGTAGATGAATACGGTGGTGTCTCGGGCATAGTTTGTCTTGAAGATATCCTTGAAGTAATTGTTGGGGAAATTCAAGATGAATTTGATGAAGAAGAAGAAGATATTAAAAAAATTGATGAAAATCATTATCTTGTAGATGCTAGAACAAATATTTTAGATATTAACAATGCTTTAAAGCTTAATCTAGATGATGAAGATTTTGAAACAATTGGTGGTTTGGTTTTTGAAATCTTTGGCAGAATTCCAAAGAAAGGTGAAATGATTGAAATTGACAAAAATACCTTTAAAGTTGCAGAAATTGAAGGTCACAAAATTGTAAATATTTTAATCACTTTAAACCCTTAAGAAAGAGTATCAGTACTAAACTTATTCAATAACTAGTATAAGATTAAGTTTTAATTTGAGTTAAATTTAGAGGCTTTTTTAATGTTATAAATTGCACATTAATGAGCCTTTTTTATCTCCATAAATTCCAATCATAATAATAACAATAAATTATTATTCTCTAAATGTTGCACTTTGTTGCAATTTGTGTGTAATTTGTGTGTAATTTGATATTTTTGATTTTTTTTGTGTTGTTTTGTTGACCATTTCTCAAGTTCTTAGTATTATCTTAGCTATAAACTAACAATAAAATCTGGAGGATTGTCCATGAAAATTGCAATTAACGGTTTTGGTAGAATTGGTCGTAATGTATTTAAAATTGCTTCCAAAAACCCAAGCATTGAAGTAGTCGGTATTAACGACTTAACAGATCCTAAAACTTTAGCTCATTTACTAAAGTATGATTCATCTTATGGTGTATACCCACATGATGTAAAATCTAACGAAGACTCAATTATCGTAGATGGTAAAAAAATTCGTATTTATAAAGAACGTGATCCCAAAGCTTTACCTTGGGGTAAATTAGGTGTTGACGTTGTAATCGAATCAACAGGTGTATTTAGAACTGCAACAGGAGCAAGAGGTGGTTATAAAGATCATATCGTAGCTGGTGCAAAAAAAGTTATTCTAACTGTTCCTGCTAAAGATGAAATTGACCAAACTATCGTTTGTGGTGTTAATGATGATGAATTAGACTTAAGTAACACAGCATTCTCTAATGCTTCATGTACAACTAACTGTCTAGCTCCTTTAGCTAAAGTATTAAATGATTCATTTGGTATTGAAAATGGTTTAATGACAACTATTCACTCTTACACAAATGACCAAGTAATTCTTGATCAACCTCACTCAGACCTACGTCGTGGTAGATCTTGCGCTGTTTCATGTATCCCTACAACAACTGGTGCAGCTGCTGCTGTAGCTAAAGTTATCCCAGAGTTAAAGGGCAAATTAAACGGTCTAGCAATTCGTGT
>Ga0307990_1000669_pt1 | contig 29839 bp, 18 predicted proteins | sample EllFjometagen129_FD_203168 | JGI IMG/M metagenome (GOLD analysis project Ga0307990, IMG submission 203168) | Marine microbial communities from Ellis Fjord, Antarctic Ocean - #129 | ecosystem: Environmental > Aquatic > Marine > Unclassified | place: Southern Ocean | collected 2014-10-08
TACCGCCGACCCTGCTTTTTTCCACAATGGGAAAAATTGAGGATGTAAGAAAGGCGGTTACGATGGACGCGAAAAAACCGGGTGATCTGGTGTATATTCTGGGTGAAACCCGCGAAGAACTCGGTGGATCCGAGTGGTTCGCCCTGCACGGGTTTACGGGCAATAATGTTCCCAAAGTAAATGCCGTCAAGGCAAAGAAGCTCTACAGGGCGTTGACCAGAGCGATCGACAGGGGTCTGGTTGCCTCCTGTCATGATTGCTCGGATGGAGGGCTCGGGATTGCCCTCGCCGAGGTTGCCTTTGCCGGAGGCCTTGGGATGGATATCGACCTCTCGCATGTTCCGAGTGACGGAATGGAAAGGGATGATTACCTGCTGTTTTCCGAGTCACAGAGCAGGTTTGTAGCAACCATTTCCCCGGAATCGAAAGAGGAGTTTGAAGAGATCATGACGGGAAACGCCATCGACTGTGCTGGAAAGATAACATCGGAAAGTGCCTTCAGAATTTCCGGAACAGATGGAAAGAATATCATAGAAGAAGATATTAACGACTTGAAAAGGGTGTGGCAGAAACCGCTGAACTTTTAGAAAAGCAAGGATAATGGTAAACAGAGTAAAATCAATCGTAATAACGGGAAACGGCACAAACTGCGAAATGGAAATGGCCCATGCTTGCAGACTTGCAGGATCCGCCGAAGTTGATATTGTCCATATCAGCGAACTGCTTTATGGCGAAAAGCGTCTGGACGATTATCATTTCCTCAATCTCCCCGGCGGCTTCCTGGATGGAGACGATTTGGGGTCCGCAAAAGCTGGCGCGAACAGGATCATCCATGCGAATATCAAAGGCGGAAAAGACAAACTGTACGCACAGTTTGTCAAATTCATCGATGACGGCAAACTTATCCTGGGTGTGTGCAACGGCTTTCAGCTTATGGTCAAGCTCGGGCTGCTGCCGGCATTTGGCAGAGATTATTCCACCCAGATAGTTACGCTGACATTCAACGATTCGGGACGCTTTGAAGACAGGTGGGTCTACCTCAGAATAAACGGGGATTCACCCTGCGTTTTCACAAGGGGTCTCGAAAAAATATATCTTCCCGTAAGGCACGGTGAAGGAAAAATAGTCACAAACGACCCTGCCATACTGGAGAAACTACACACAAACAATCATATCGTCATGCAGTACAGCGATGAGAATTATAAAAGGGCAACGATGGATTACCCGGGCAATCCAAACGGTTCGGTGGACGCCATCGCGGGAATATGCGATGAAACAGGGAGGATCTTCGGTCTCATGCCCCACCCGGAAGCATATCTGCACTACACCAATCATCCCCGATGGACGAGAGAAAACCTGCGTGAAGAGGGAGCTGGACTTTCAATTTTCAGAAACGCTGTTGATTTTATTCAGAAAAATCTGTAATAAGGAAATCTTTGAGAACGTTACCAGGCTGTCATAAAATCTTTGGTTTAGTGCAGACAAAATAGTTGGGTTCTACTCATATACACCCTGATCCAGAGATCCCATCAGCCGCTCAACAATGACGTCAACGCCCTCGCCGAGAAGAGATTCTATCGGGATTTCATCCAGATATCGATCATTCCAGGGAACGTCATATTCGTTAATAAGGTTCCTGATCTTGTTACATTTATTCCCCAGGACATCTTTCTTTTCCACGGCCGTAAGATCGCCCTTGAAATCCACATGGAGGAGCATAATATGACGTATCCGGTGGTCCTTGCCCAAGAGAGGGATAATCACGATAGGGTACTGGTCGGTCTTCCCGAGACCGGCATAGACCTCACCGATATTGATGATATTCCGCTTTGTTCCCTTGAGCGGTCCCTGTTTTCCCTCCACCCGTGATTTCATCCCGAGGGAAATGCCGCCCCTTGTATTGATAGATATGGTGGTAAATTCCGTCGGTTTTTCGTCATAATTGAGATCGCTGATGTCGTAGAGGGTGTAGCCTCTTATATCCGAGAGGGCCTTCTGGAGTCTCCTGAAGGTAACTCCGTCGTAACTGGTAAGATTTTCAAGCGAGAAACCCAGTCCTTTCAGGAAGTCAAAGAGGATGCCCCTCTGCATCTCGCCCTTCCTGCTCGTTCCCACTGTCACGATCTTTGCCTGATGCCTGATTGCATCGATGGGACGTGAAAGTTCATCTATTGCCCTTCCCAGGCATATGTCCAACATGTCGAACGGTGATGATGAGGGCCTTTTGCCTTCGTATTCCAGCCAGAAATCCTCGAGGGGAAGTTTCCCCACGGCATACTTTAAAAGGAGCGTAATATCCGATGCGACCTCAACGTTCAGTGATGAGAAAAATCCCTTGTTTCTTCTGCCGTGAAACTCGGAAGAAAATTCATCGATGATTCTGTGAAGCTCAGTATCCGCTATCCTTTCAAAGAGTGACTCCGTATCTGTTTTCAGTGTGCCGATCCTGAGGGACAGTCTGCTTCTGAATTTCCGGAAGACCTCTCCGTCTTCGTTAATGCTGCACGCCGCATAGTATCCCCCGAGATGACCGGCAAGGGTATTGAGGATCAACGATACGGGAAACGATGATCGGGGCACAAAGTTCACGGAGTCGGCGATACCGTTGAACCGTGTCTCTCCCTCATCGGCTATGACAATGGTAGCGGCGGAGTGGGCCTTGAAAATTGCCACGTCTTTGACGATGTCGTCGACCACCGGTTCAGGATTTCCCGCCGTACAGACAACAATGAGGGGTTCCGAAGAAAGGTCAATGTGCTTTTTATCCTCTACAATATCGGATGAGATGGTTTTGTAACAGAGCTCGCTCAGCTTTATCCGTATCTCATCGGCGGCAACCTTGTTGGGACCGCTTCCGACAACCGCCCAGTACCTTTTTTTCTTCACGATATTCCAGACGGATGCTTTGATGCTCTCGCTCCCCGATAGAACGGTGTCCATCTTATCGGGAGCGGTCTCCAGGTTCGACAGCGCCGCAGCTATACGGTCATCCGGCATGGCGCCCAGTATCTGTGCGAAATCGAGGGCCAGGATAAAGCCGGCCACGATCTGGGAATAAAAGGCCTTTGTCGATGCCACCGACATCTCTATATCCCGTCCGTCACTGGTATAAAAGACTCCGTCCGTCACATGCGTAATGTCCGACTGCCTTCGATTGACGATAGCAATGAGATGGGCACCCCGTTCCTTTGCCATGGCGACGGCACGGTTTGTGTCCGTGGTCGTTCCCGACTGCGTCACGGAAATTATGAGTGTATGCTCAAGATTTTCTTCAAGGTAAAAACCACTCAACTCGGAAGATGTCTTCGCCTCGACGACTATTCGGGTTTCCCTCAGATATTGCGAGAGGGCAGCGGCTATGGCGGCACCGGCCACGGCGGCGGTTCCCTGACCCACCACATAGATATTTTTTAAAAGACCCCCTTCTAGGGCATCCCGTAATCTCGGCGCAATGATATCATCTCCGAGATTGAAGGTCACCTCCGGTATTCCTCTTCCATCCGAAGAGATCTTATACTTTCCTCGCAGGGTCTTTCTTACCGAGAGAGGTGCCTCTCGAATCTCCTTCAAGAGGAAATGGGGATAATTCTTCCGGTCGATATCGCGGGTGGTAATCTCCGCTTTTTCGATCCGTTCCGGGGATATCAGAATAGGTTCGCCATCATAACCTAGGGCGTGTATACCCCCTGTATCGCTCTCTCCGTCGCTGCTGAGAACAAAAATCTGTCCCCGTGTTCGTGAATCCCCTTCGACCCGCTCAGACTCACCATCCATCTTTATGAAATAGGGGGTCAACTCCACGAGACCGTACAGTTCAGATGAAAACATATACTGATTGTCACAGATCCCTATATAGAGAGACTGACCGCTTCCCCTGAGGGCGAGAAATACCTTGTCCGGTTCGAGATTACTCTCCATGGCAATGGCATGAGAACCTTCAAAATCATTGAGGGCCAGTCGAAATGCCTCGGCCAGTTCGTGTTCTTCACAGAGATATTTTTCGATCTGAAGGGGGATTATTTTCGTGTCCGTCGTCACGCTCTTATCGATTACATCGGACCCACCGTTTTCTATGGCGGACCGGAGCTCGCCATAGTTGTCCACATCTCCGTTGAGCGCCACGTCAATAGTCCATGCCCCCCGTCCGTAAGCGGGATATTCCCTGTAGGGATGAGGAAGATGCGATGCGCTTTCACTGTCCGGACCCATCGTAAAATTATTGACGGGATGGCAGTTCTCCTCGGTAATAGACCCTACCGAGGCCCATCTCGTATGACCAAGATACATCTCCGAGGCTATCGCCTCTCCCGTAAATATCCGGAGCAGTCTATCCGACCGTATCCTCTCCCTCAAATATTTTCCGTTCTCGCCCAATGCACCCGTGACGGAAGCTCTTTTATAGGTGAAGGAGATGGCCGGGAGATCTTTCTCACCGGTGGTGGAAGAGAGATGGATGGAACCGTCCACCAGATCACCCGGACTCAGTCTTTGTTCCCACTCGTTGCCGAATCCCTGATCTTTAATAGCCTGTGCCGCCCTGTCCAGGGCATCCCTCTCCTTGAGGGCAAACGTTATCTCTATTCCCGCCGAGTCCCTTCCCCGTACCTCCAGCCGGTCGAGAGATTTCAGGAGGAGATTGATGTTTCTGTATTTACCGAATGCCTCTCTCGATATCGTTCCTTTTCCGGTGTTTCCCGACAGAGAGAGAATCATTTCGATATTGGGGAAAATATCCCTCTCGAGGGCCCAGACATGATCTTTGAAGCGGATGAGGGCATTGTTTGCATGTTCCATATCGCCGGTGGAGAAATTATAGGCCTCCCGCTCCACCAGTTTTTCCTCTTTATCGAGAAAGGATTTCATCTGTCGGAAAAGCCCCTCGAGTCTCTCTGTTTTTTCGGGCTCAAATAAGATATCTTCCAGATATGAATCCTGCTTGAGCTTCAGGATATTTTTTTCCACGACCCCGAGCACTTCCTCGCCGCCAAGGTAATGCTCCCAGGTGGTTTTCCGGTCGATCAATTTCCTAAAACTTTTTTCTTTGATTTTATTTTCGAAAATGAGGCCCAGATCCTCTACGATATCGGTTTTTTTGCCTTTCTCTTCCTTTCGTATGGTCATGATCCCCGCGAGACCACAAAAGAGGGTATCGACAACCAGGGGGAAGATAATCGCAGTACGGGGAGCTACACCACGGGAATCCTTTCCGATAGCAATTCTCCACCGGCCCATACGACTGAAGCTGTCGAGTAACGCATTCGTAATCTTTCTGATCATGAGTGAATCAGACCTCGTGGTGTTATAGGGTTTTTTGTCGACCCGCCTGCCTTACTTCTTTTTTGACTCTGCATATTTCATGGAAGCCTCGATGAATTTGCAGAACAGGGGATGAGGTTTTGTAGGCTTCGATTTGAATTCCGGATGAAACTGGCAACCCAAAAACCAGGGATGATCTCCGAGCTCCACGATCTCAACAAGTTTGCCATCGGGGGACATACCGCTGATAATGAGTCCCTTCTTGGTGAGGATATCTTTATATTCATTATTGAACTCGAAGCGATGTCTGTGACGTTCGCTGATTTTTCTCGTCTTATACCCTTCAAAGGCAAAGGAACTCTTTTCCAGGAGGCATTCATAGGCACCGAGCCTCATGGTTCCACCGAAATCGATCACGTTCTTCTGCTCCAGAAGAAGGTCAATCACCGGGTACTGCGTTTCCTCATCAAACTCGGTGCTGTTTGCCTTGTCGAGCTCGCACAGATTCCTCGCGCATTCCACGACGGCCATCTGCATGCCGAGACAGATGCCGAAGAAGGGCATCTTGTTTTCACGGCCATAGGTAATGGCCTGAATCATACCCTCGATTCCCCGCTTCCCGAATCCCCCCGGGACAAGAATCCCCCCCACATGGTCAAACTGATCGGTAATCCCTTCCCTTTCTATCTGTTCGGAGTCGATAAAATCAAGATGCACCTTGCAATCATTTGCAATACCGCCATGAATAAGGGCCTCATTGAGACTCTTATAGGAATCAGTCCAGTCCACGTATTTACCCACGATGGCTATGGTAACCTCATTGGACGGATGCTTAATCCTTTCCATCAGTTTTTCCCACGCCCCGAGGCGCGGCTGACCTGTCCAGATATTCAGAAGGGTGACAATCTTCTGATCCACTCCCTCCTTATGATAGATGAGGGGAACCTCGTAGATGCTTTCCACATCCTTGGCGGTGAAAACCGCTTCCACTTCGACATTACAGAAGAGGGATATCTTCTCCCTGATCTCTTGTGAAAGGAACTCTTCCGTACGGCAGAGCAGTATGTCGGGCTGGATACCTATTTCCCTCAAGGCCTTGACGCTGTGCTGTGTCGGCTTTGTCTTGACCTCTCCCGCCGTTTTTATATAGGGCACCCAGGTGAGATGAATAAATATGGCGTTCTGTTTACCTATTTCATTTTTGAACTGCCGTATTGCCTCAAGAAAGGGGAGGCTCTCGATGTCACCCACCGTACCGCCTATCTCCACGATCGCCACATCGAATCCCTGGGCCGCTCCCTTGATGTAGTCCTTGATCTCGTTTGTGATATGGGGGATTACCTGCACGGTACCTCCCAGGTACTCTCCTTTCCGTTCTTTCGAGATGACCGAGAAATAGACCTGTCCCGCGGTCAGATTATTTCCCTTCCCCATGGGTGTCTGGATAAAACGCTCATAATGGCCCAGATCGAGATCCGTCTCCGCACCATCGTCGGTGACGTACACTTCTCCGTGTTGAAGGGGATTCATTGTGCCGGGATCGACATTGATATAGGGATCCAGCTTTTGATTTGTTACCCTCAGGCCACGACATTCAAGTAGCGCCCCGATTGAGGCACCTGCGAGCCCTTTCCCGAGGGAAGAAAGGACCCCGCCTGTTACAAAGATAAATTTTGTTCTCATGGCGCACACCTACCTTAGACTTTCCATATAAATCATATGTAACAATAAAACCGTACCGTTCTCACCTGAAAGGGAAATCATTCATTAAATACTCTTTCCTTGATATCAAGGAAGAACTCGGCCTGGATCGCCCCGCGCGGACACACATTAACACAGGTATAGCATAATGTGCATTTAAGCGGATCGATTGTAAAGACCTCTCCGTTACGCGTAATTGCCCCCTGAGGACAGCTCTCTATACATTTATCGCAAAAGATGCAGGTTCCGCAACTCATGCACCTGTCTATCTCATCATCCTCCTCGCCGAAATAGAGGGTATTTATCCGTCTTTTGGGTACGAGACTTTTTTCGGGATAGATGAATTCTCTGCCTGTAAGAATAGCGTTAATTTCAAGCGCGGCAAGTCTTCCCGATCCCACGGCGTCGGTAATAAGACCCGGTCTCCGTATGTCACCACACCCGTAAATTTTCAGATCACTGCTCCTGAAGGATTTCTCTGCCGTCGCAATATATCCTTTTTCATCGATCAGGACTGACCCGGGAAGAAAGAAAGTATCCGGTATTTCTCCTATGCTGAAAAACACCTCATCCGCCTTCAGTTTCGTCCCGTCAGTGAAGAATACCTTCTCGTCATCCAGCTTTTCTATAAATTTTGGCCAGAGAATATCCGTTCCCAGTGCCACAGCCGCTTCAAGCTCATGTCCGAACGCAAGGGGCTTCTGGACATCCAGCGCGGTAACCTTTTTTGCACCCAGTCTCCATGACTCACAGGCGATATCCATACCCACGTTACCAGCGCCGATTATCACGACCTCTTTTCCCGAGAAGTCCATGTCTCTTCCATCATTGATGTTCATAAGAAACTGCAGGCCGGATTGTATTCTTTCACCACCCGGATATTCGATTCTTTTACCTGTATGGGCCCCCGTGGCGACAAGAACGATGTTGGATTTCTTATAGAGCTTCTCAAACATCTTCTGATCGACTCTCCTGCCCGTATTAAATTCAATCGGAAGTGAGGTAATCCTCGCTATGTCCCTATCGAGGACCTTGTCTGAAAGTCTTTCACGGGGAATGGCTCTCCTCACCTTACCGCCAAGATCATCCAAGGCATCGTAAACCTTGATTTTATATCCCCGTCTTGCAAGCTGCCAGGCAGCCGAAAGGCCGGCGGGACCTGCCCCTATGATGGAAATAACCTGTTCCTTCTCCTCTTCCAGGACATCAGGATTGAAATCAGGATAGTACTTCTTTGCCATCTCCTGCAAATGGAGCGGTTCGTCAATCATACCCCGGTTGCATGCATCCATGCAAGGTGCCGGACAGGCGGTCCCGCAGACGGACATTCGAAAGGGGGTATATTCATCCATCAACCGCTGGGCTTCGACAACCTTTCCAGCCTTAATAAGATTGAAAAAAACCGGCGTTGGGATCCCTGTGGGGCATGCATTAGTACAGGGCGGTGTAAGGTTGAAGTGAATAGGAGCATCGGTTTTAACGTTCATCCCCGGCGTATATAGTTTAGCGAAGGGCCGATGTCCTTTTTTCGTGATCTTCACAAAATCGACCGGTACTATGCCACTCATATCTGTATCGAAATATCTTGAATATTCGGCGAAGACCTCATGTAAGAATTTTTCGTCGGACTCATCGAGCTCGGCGAAAATGGCTCCGGGCCCCATCTGGTAGTCCTTGACTTCGCCTCTCACGAAGATGGCACCGCCGTGAATGCCTGTCCCCACGCTTTTTCCCACGGGCGAGCTTTTCATGCTTTTCAGATTGAGCACGACGACCCTGCCACCTGCCATATACTCGCCGCAGTAATCCTTAGCCGTTCCGCCTATGATGAGCCAGGGCACGGAATCGAGGTATTCTTTCATGTGTATCCCGGCGCGATACTCCACATCGCCCTTGATGAACAATTTCCCCCCCCGCATCGAGTGACCCGGGATTTCACCTGCTTTGCCGCGGACAATAATTGTCCCCTGGTTCATGGTGTTGCCCACACCATCCTGGGCATTGCCATGAACGACAATCTCGGGCCCGTTCATAAAGGCGCCGAGATCCTGTCCCGGTGTACCGTAAATATCAAAGCTGGCCGTACTCGCAAGACCGCCCCCTATATAACGTTGCCCCAGAACACCCTTGAGAACAATCTTCTTTTCTCCCCGTGCCAGTGACTTTCTGATCTGTCTGTTGAGGGCCTTATAGTAAAGTCCCTTCGCCTCTATCGTCAACATATTAAGCTCCGGCGTGTTTGATTTCAAGAATTCTTAATTCTTCTTCATTAAGACCTATACCGCGCAGTCTGTCCCTGTTTCCTCGTAAGGCCTCAATAGCGCTTATGCCCATAGATCCCATGAGTTCTTTTATCTCTTCTCCCCAGGCATGAAGAAGGTTGGTAAGGGCCTGGGTCGCTTCATCCACATTAATCCTCTCCGCCAGACCGGGCTTGTTCGTAGTAATACCGTAGGGACACTGGCCCGTAAAACAGCGTTGGCAGACATTACACCCCAGAGAGATAAGCACCGGTGTCCCGACATAAACTGCGTCGGCACCGAGACATATGGCCTTCAATACATCGGAAGAACTCTGTATTCCACCCGATGCGACAAGGCTGACCGTGTTTCTGATCCCCTCTTCCCGAAGCCTCCTGTCGGCGGAGGATATTGCAAGTTCTATTGGTATACCCGTATTCTGGCGAATCTGAAGCGGTGTGGCGCCGGTACCTCCTCGAAACCCGTCAATGGCAATGATATCGGCCCCGGCCCGTGCTATACCGCTGGCAATTGGGGCAACATTATTCACAGCCGAAATTTTCACTGAGATGGGGACCTTGTAATCGGTCGCCTCTTTTATGGCATAGATGAGCTGCCTCAGATCCTCGATGGAATAAATATCGTGGTGCGGTGCCGGCGAAAGGGCATCGGAACCTTCAGGAATCATCCTTGTTTTCGAGATGGCTTCAGAGACCTTCTCGCCCGGGAGATGACCTCCGATTCCGGGCTTGGCGCCCTGTCCTATCTTTATCTCCACGGCCGCAGCCGATTTCATGTAATCCTCGCTGACACCGAACCTCCCCGAGGCAACCTGGACGATCGTATTTCCGCCGTAGTTTCTCAGTTTTTCGTGAAACCCGCCTTCTCCCGTATTCCAGTAGGTGCCCATTTTCCGTGTGGCTTGTGCCTCGGCTTCCTGAACCCTGAGATTCACGGCACCGAAACTCATGGCACCGAACATGACAGGGACTTCCAGCTTGAGCTGCGGACCGACCTTGCCACCGTATTGATCCGTTTTGCGCCCCAGATAGCGCCTGATCTCCATCGGCTCACGGAGGGGATCAATGGAGGGATTTGTAACCTGGCAGGCATCAAACATGATATGATCAAAATATCGTTTCTGGGGACCTGTTGCGCCCGTACCCACCAGCAATACCCCTCCTTCAGACCCGGCCTGACGCCAGATATTGTTCACCGGTTCCGTTTTCCAGTAACCGTGGGAGGTATGCATAGGCTCGGATACAATATGAATGGCGCTCTGGGGACACATCTTGACACAACGCTGACATGAATTGCACGCCCGCATGTTCGCCCAGGGGCGATAGAGAATGTTACCGTCCTTTCCTTTGATCGGCTTAAGAGAAATCTCTCCGAAGGAACATTCCTTCACACATATCTGACAACCGTTTCTGTAGTCACACCTCTCGAGATCGAATTCGGGGTGAAAAGGAGGCCGGATATTCCAATTGTTTTTCATGCTTATCTTCTCGCTCACGGTCAGAACTCCTCGGGGAAATCTATGATAACAGGTTCACCACCCTTGGGTGACCAGATATGCTCCACATCCGGCGAAAGAAGCCTGATGCTGCACTCCTCGGATGATGCATAGTAGGTATCCCCATCTTTTGCGCAGACCACGGGACGTAGCTTATTTCTGTCATTGAGAATGATGGCACCTGTTTTGTGGGTTAAGATGATTCCGAAAGGTCCGTTTATCATGGCAGATCCATAAATTTGTCTGAGGTAACGTTTCTTCCGGTCATCCGTACGGTCAATTTCCTCCCACAGAGAAGGGGCCATCACATAGCAGGCATCTTCTTTCGTTAGATTATCCAGTCGAGTCAGCTTATCATATGTATAGGATATGACCTCGGTGTCGGTCTTGAGCATACAGGAATATCCGTACATCTCAAGCCATCGGACGTTCGTACCGTAACTGGTAATTTCACCATTATGGACCACCGCCTTGTCGAGAACAGTAAAGGGATGGGCTCCCCCCCACCAGCCCGGGGTATTGGTGGGAAAGCGATTGTGGGCAGTCCAAGTGTACCCTTTATAATCCTCTATCCTGAAATAATCGGCTATATCCTCTGGATAACCTACTCCCTTGAACACACCCATATTTTTTCCGGAAGACAGGACAAAGGTCCCTTCCATTTTATTGATGGTCATAACCACCTCAACGATATAGTCCTCTTCCGTCTGTTCCGGGGCTATAAACTCTTCGATAGGCTTCAGAAAATACCGTTTGAAATAGGGTGCTCTGCTTATGCGGTCATTCGGATACACCGGTATCTGCTCCGACTGATAGATATTTGCCCGGGCTTTCAGATAATCCTCGACGATGGAGATAACGGGACTGTTTCGCCCACCTTCATACATGATATGGAATGCATATTTGTCTTTGTTCTCGGGATATGAACCATAGACGGCAAACCCGCCTCCCAATCCGTTCCCCCGATCACGCTGAATCCTTATAGCTTCCCTTATATGACTTCCGTCGATGACCTTTCCGTCAGTATTTATTATCCCGACGATTCCGCACATAGAGCCCCTCCATAAATTTATTCCTGCTGATTAAGATTTTCGCGACCTTCCCAGGAACATTTCCTGATATCCGAGAGCCACAAAAAGTTTGCATAGAGTGTATTCGCCCGGGTTATAAAATCAGGTTCGATCGCTTCATAGTCTTTTAATATTTTGTCGAGTTCGGACTTTCCCTCGAACCATTGACAGAGCATTTCCCTAGTCACTTCAATATGAAATTGAAGGCCGAAAGCGTTACGATATCGAAAGGCCTGATTTTCGCAGTCCCACCCCGTAGCGAGGAATGTAGCCCCCTGAGGGATATCAAAGGAATCCTCATGCCACTGGAAGACAGGCACCACACCCGGAATGCCCTGAAGAATTGAGTCGCTCTTTCCTTCTTCGGTAATAATGACGTTTTTCCAGCCCAGCTCCTTTTTACTCGCTTTTCCAACCCATGCATCACATGCCCGCGCGATTAACTGTGCCCCGAGACATATCCCGAGTAGGGGAACATTACCCTCTATAGCTTTTCGTAAAAACCCTATCTCTTCCCTCAGGAATGGATAGCTGTCCCCATCATGAACACTCATGGGGCCGCCCATGACAATAATGGCATCATACGCTAAGGGGTCTTTCGGAAGAACTTCCCCCCTAAAGAAATCAATCCTTCGGACATCTATATTATGCGATGTCAGAAACTCTCCAAGGGTACCGGGGCCTTCAGAGCTCACATGGGTGATAATGAGTGCAGTTTTCATCGGGATCAAAGGATGGACAAGTAATTATCCAGCTCGTAATTGCTCACGTGCGTTCTATATCGATCCCACTCTATCTTTTTGTTAGCGACAAACTTCTCAAAGACGTGGTCACCCAATGTTTCCCGTACAAGATCACTCTTTTCTGTGATTGCTATTGCTTCTCCCAGGCTTCCCGGCAGGGTTTCGATACCTCTACCTTCACGCTCGGCAGCAGTCATCTCAAAGATATCTTCCTCAATCGGATCAGGAAGTTCATATCCTTCCTCCATCCCCTTCAAGCCGGCCGCCAGCATAACCGAGAATGCAAGATATGGATTGCAGGCAGGGTCAGGACAACGAAATTCCATTCGGGTAGCATTCGCTTTGCCCGGTTTGTACATGGGGACACGGATAAGTGCTGATCGATTTCTTCTCGCCCATGAGATATAGACGGGCGCTTCATAGCCGGGGACCAGTCTCTTGTACGAGTTTACCCATTGAGCGACAACCGAAGACAATTCGGGTGCATATTTCAGAAGACCGGCAATGTAGCTCTTTCCAGCACCTGATAAGAAATACTGATCTTTTTCGTCAAAGAACGCATTGGTCGATCCCTTGAACAGCGACTGGTGCACATGCATTCCGCTTCCATTTTCACCAAAAATCGGTTTCGGCATGAACGTGGCGTAAACGCCATGTTTCATTGCTATTTCTTTAACCACAAGGCGATATGTCATCGCAGCGTCCGCCATGGAAAGTGCCTCTTTGTATCGCAAGTCAATTTCGTGCTGGCTGGGGGCCACCTCGTGATGACTGTATTCCACCTGAATCCCCAGCTTCTCGAGGGTCAAGATCGTATCCCTCCTGAGATCACTGGCCATATCCAGGGGAGTCAAGTCGAAATAACCGCCACGGTCAAGGGCCTCCGGTTTTCCTGAATCACTCTTGAAATAAAAGAACTCAAGTTCCGGACCCACTTTCAGTATATACCCCATATCGGCGGCCTTTTTCAGGTTTCGTTTCAGAACCCAGCGGGGATCGCCTTCATAAGGCGTACCATCCGGCCTTAGAATATCGCAGAACATCCTGGCCACATTCGCTCCTTCATTGGCTCGCCAGGGAAGAATAACGAAAGTCTCCGGATCAGGTTTTGCCATCATATCGCTTTCTTCAATCCTGGCGAAACCTTCAATGGATGACCCATCAAACCCCATTCCCTCCTCAAGAGCAGTTTCCAATTCCCCCGGTGTAATCGAAAAGCTCTTCAACATACCTAAAACATCAGTAAACCAGAAACGTATAAACTTAACATTCTTATCTTTTACCTCTTTTAAAACATATTCTTTGTCTTTTATTGGCATCGTATTTCCTCCTCTTTTTCTTAACAGAAAAAGCAAGTTTGGTGCCAAAATCATCAACTTGGAAGAGCATTGTCTATGCTTTTATTTTAATTGATATTTTCAACATAGGCCGAGACAGAAAAATCTTGTATAGAACATAAGGTTACTACCAGTATGTAGGATTATGCTTTCTTAACTACTTTTATGTACGAAAGCGCTTAAAATCTATATTGTATTTTTGAACTCGCAATCCGATGATTCTTTCCGATGCGCCGAGGATTCTCGCCGCACGCGACATGTTTCCCCGGGAGGTCTTGAGAGCATCCATGATAAGGTCGTGTTCATATCTGTCCACATCCCCTTGCAGTGTGCCATGTCGGATCGGGTCTGAATATGGTGAGGCCTGTAACGTGGGGGGGAGGTGGTATCCATATATTAGACCCTCATTACTGAGAAGAACTGCTCTTTCAATACTGTTCTCCAATTCCCTGACATTCCCAGGCCAGTGATAACTCATAAGCATATCGATGGCTTGGGTACAAATCCTCTCAATCCTTTTATTGTTCGCCAGGGCGTAGCGTTCAACAAAGAAATTAGCAAGATGCAGTATATCCGTTTTTCGTTCCCTTAAAGGCGGCACGTATACGGGAAAAACATTCAGCCGATAGTAGAGATCTTCCCGGAATTTCCCCTGTTCCATCAACTTTTCCAGATTCCTGTTTGTAGCCGCAATCACACGCACATCAATCTTCAACGTCTGCGTTCCGCCCACACGCTCGAATTCGCGCTCCTGCAAGACCCTCAACAGGCGAATCTGTGCCATAGGTGGAAGATCACCTATCTCATCAAGAAATATTGTTCCCCCCTTGGACAGCTCAAAACGCCCCTTTCTCATAGAAGTGGCCCCCGTAAAAGCCCCTTTTTCATGGCCGAAAAGTTCACTCTCGAGCACTGTCTCGGGAAGGGCCGCGCAATTCACCTTGACAAGTGGTTTGCTTGCCCTGAGGCTGTTAAAATGAATCGCATTAGCAATAAGTTCCTTTCCAGTACCGCTCTCACCCCTGATCAACACCGTGGCGGTACTCTTCGATACCTGGGCAATAAGCTGATACACTTCCTGTATTCCCTTGGATTTCCCTATGATATTTGCCGGCTGGAATTTTTGTTCTAATTCGCTCTGCAAACGCAGGTTTTCCTGTATCAGAAGTTCACGTTCTTCCTGTGTCCTTTGGCGAAGCCGGACACCCTGGGCTACCATGGATGCAATAATCGAAAGGAGCCGCACATCCTCTTTTAACGATATGGTCTCGCCAAAAAGCCTGTCGGCACTGATTGTACCGATAACCTCGGTCCCAATCTTTATCGGAACACAGATGTAAGAAATATTCGTTTTATGAAGATCTTTTCGAGAGCCCGTTCTGTCCAGAAAAAGGGGTTCATCGGAGATATGGGGGACAATGACTGGTTGACCGGTTTCGACTACCTTGCCCGTTACTCCTTCCCCTAGCCGGTATCTTCCTTTTCTCTTCTGTGGCTCGGATAAACCGTGAGCGACATCGATATACATTTCCCCGCTTTTTCGATTGAGCAGTGTCAGCGTTCCCCGCGTCATACCCATTTTCTCCGCCAGTGCATTCAATACGGATGCTGCCACTTCCCGTATATCCAGGCTTCGGCCAAGGGCCTGACTTACTTCGTATAGCAAAGAAAGTTCACTTATTTCCCTGTTCTTCCAGGCTTTTGCATGTTTTTCCTTCTTCTCCATCCCAATTCACCTCTTCTTATAATATCTTCATCTTACCGGCCTGCCTGGTACAAGATCAGCAGGGTCGCGTAAACAAGCCTTAATCATTTCTTCCGCACAAACACATTCCACTGTCCCCCAGTCATCACAGCATCTGGGGAAGACAATACTACATAATTGTAACTTTATCCAATATTAATTACGCCACTGTAACCTTAACTCTGAGCCCCACCAAACAACTCATCAGTATTTAGTTTCTAATATCAATAGAATGCGAATAGCTGTACCATCTGGCACGGATATTGATACACACTGAAACGTAGGAATTATCAATTTTATTTAAGGGAGGAGAAGAGTATGAGCTCAGGAAATACGGCTTGGGTACTGGTTTGTGCTGCACTGGTTTTCATTATGACACCGGGTGTGGCTTTTTTCTATGGAGGGATGGCGAGGAGAAAAAATGTACTCTCCATTTTGACACAATGTTTTGCCATCATCTGTCTAGTTAGTCTGCAGTGGGTATTATTCGGTTATTCACTGTCATTCGGACCTGATACAGGCTACGGTATTATCGGGGGCTTAGATTGGTTCGGCCTCAGAGGCGTTGGGCAGGAACCCAGCGCCATCTATGCGAGCACGATCCCGCATCTTGCCTTCATGATATTCCAGGCAATGTTCGCGATTATCACCCCGGCACTGATGGTGGGCGCGTTTGCCGGGCGGATGAAATTCTCCGCGCTTGTTATATTCACGCTTTTGTGGACAACATTTGTCTACGATCCGATAGCGCACTGGGTGTGGGGAGCAGGAGGATGGCTGGGGGGTATTGGCGCCCTCGATTTCGCGGGCGGTATCGTTGTCCATGTCAGCTCGGGTATCTCGGCGCTGGTTGTGGCAATTCTGATCGGGAAGAGAGTCGGGTATGTAAAGCAGGCCTTTGCCCCTCACAACCTGCCGATAACCTTTCTGGGCGGTGCGCTCCTGTGGATTGGATGGTTCGGGTTTAACGCGGGAAGCGCCCTCGAAGCGGGAGGGCTTGCCGCGAACGCGTTTGTAACCACCAACACTGCTGCTGCCGCCGCGGGTATGGCGTGGGCTTTCATGGAATGGAAGATGGATGGAGCGCCAACGGTACTCGGTATTGTCAGCGGTGTCGTTGCGGGGCTTGTCGCTATTACCCCCGCCTGCGGGTTTGTCAGCGCGCTTTCCTCGATACCGATCGGATTGATTGCTGGTATAATCTGTTACTTGGCGGTTGCCAGGCTCAAACCCCTGCTCGGATATGATGACGCTCTCGATGTCTTCGGCGTTCACGGCATCGGAGGAATCTGGGGAACCCTCGCAACCGGAATTTTTGCGGCAGTGGCGATCAACAGCGGCGGGGCCGACGGCCTTCTTCTTGGTAACGCCAAGCTGCTCTTGATTCAGGTAGTTTACCTTATCGTCTGCATAGTCTACGCTCTGGTGGTAACATGGATCCTGTATAAAGTTGTTGATGCCTTGGTCGGGATGAGAGTAGACAAGGAGAGTGAGCTGATCGGTCTTGATCTTACTCAGCACAATGAATCTGCATATACCGTTTTAGAATAGGAGTAATATAGATGAAATATATCATAGCCATTATCAAACCCCATAAATTGGATGAAGTAAAGAAGGCGCTTGAAGCCGTCGAAGTAAATTTGATGACGGTATCTAACGTTCTAGGCCAGGGAAGGCAAAAGGGCCGTACCGAGATCTATCGCGGAGCAAAAGAGAGTGGTGGTCTCCTTAAAAAAGTAAAGCTTGAGATTGGTGTCAACGAATATTTCGTAGAACCAACCATTCGGGGCATTACTGAGGCGGCATTTACGGGAGAGATTGGAGATGGAAAGATTTTCGTCTTAGACCTCCAGGATGTGGTCAGAATCGGTACGGGCGAGCGGGGAGGCAAAGCTATCAACTAACCAAAAAGAACCGGTGAGTGTGGGCCCGTGGGACAATTCACCCGCGGTTCTAAAACTTATAGCTCTGCGTCGTACATTTTCTGAAGCGGTCTTACATTCATCGGATTCTTGCCGAGAGCCTTGATAGCGCTAACCATTGCTTTAGCCCCTGAGATTGTTGTTATAACCGGTATGTTGATTCTGTGTACTCGCCGGCGCCGTTGCCATAACACCTGCCCGCGGATTTGTAAGCCCTCTCTCGGCAATCATAATCGTCATCATGCAGACATGATCTCAATGATTCCCCTGTCCTGAGTCGCAAGCTTTTTAGACGAGACACATTTAATGTGACACGGAATGAAGGTGGTATTTACCGGCCTTCCCGACCGAACTCCTCAATCCTAAAATGAGCGTTCAGTAATAGCAAATCACCTTTCTATTAACAACGTCTGCCAGTATCTTCAGATTCTCTCTACTAACATCGAAGACCTTCACAACATCCCGGTATTTAGCAGCATTAGGAGCTAACTCGTCCAACTGATTGGTAAATTTATCCAACCATTGCATATTGAAGATCACATCTTTTTCGCCCGGGAAAATCGCTATATAAAAGATTCCCGTTTCTACAAGGTCCTGAAAGAAATGGGTCCCATAGGATAGCTCTGGCATAAGATTCCCGTCCGAATAGGCAATTTCACCCAGTACCGAGATGTTGTTAATCTCGGAAAATCCCACTGGAACTCCCAGCGAGGGTGTCGTTGAACCCCATCTGCCCGGGCCGAGTAACATAACATGGAATTCTTCCCTGTTCTCAATCTGCCGGTTCAGCCTCCCCACGATTCTGGCAACTTCATATTTGTCCTGCTGACTCAATGGTGTGTATTGTGCCGGGTCAACATAAATAATCCTGTCAACAGACTCCATAATGCCGTCGCCTAAGAAGTTGCCTTCAAATTGAAAGAGGATGTTGTCCTTCTCGACATTCTTCGGGAATTCAACCCTCTTCCCTTCTCCCTGTATTTGAAGCGGCCTGCACTGAACCAGATTGATCTTAAAATCATCTTCATCGGTAAAATTCGTCGTGAATTCTATGTCAACCGGATAGTCATAGATGGTTTCCAACTTCTTGAGCATTCTGTGCATTATGTCGGTAAATTGAGTGTCCGAGAAAAAATCGTCAAAGGTAAGAACCCATGCTTGTTGATCTTTTATCCCGAGTTCCCGTATCTTCCGATCGGTTTCGTGATCTCTTGTTCCGATTCTGTCCATTTTTATGTCAAGGCCTTCGCCCGACAGCTTGAGAAGCGATTTCGTCTTCAGGCCGTTTTGCTCGAGATCGAGAAGGTCCACGTCGCGTTGAGAAAATTTCCGTGTATCTTCCATCCCCGCGTGGGGTTTCAAAAGGGGAAGGTCCAATGCGACGATTCTCGCGTAATCTCCTTCAATCCTGTTCACCGCCCTTGTTCCGAGTCCGAATACGAGCCTCAGCATACCCGCCTTGGGATCCATTTCCTTGTTCCACATGAAGGTGTTATAGGAGATACCTACCCCTGCGAGATCAGGGAAATAATAATTCTTATGATGTGATCCCGAGACACGCTGCACGAGAAGGGCCATCTGTTCATCAGCCTTCTCAAGACCCCTCTGCTTTCGATAGGTCAGGGCATCCTCATTCATGGCACTGGCGTATACTGTGCGAATGGCATTTTCAAACTGGGCGTACCGTTCCTCGGGAGTCCCCTGATTCACGAGAAAGATGCTCTCATATTTGCCGGCAAAGGCATTGCCGAAGGAATCTTCCAGCAGACTACTGGAGCGTACGATAATGGGGGATTGTCCGAAATACTCAAGCATCCTGTAAAATTGTTCCTTCACTTCATCGGGGAAGGTCCCGTTTTTCATCTTGTCCCGGAGAATGCGGGCCGCCTTGAAGTAGCCCCCTTGCGTCTTCTGCTCCATTCGCAGCTTCCACCAGTTATTCTGGACCAGATAGGTGTAGAAGACATCGGACCCTATATAAAAAGAATCATGCTCCTCAAGGATTGAGGGCCAGTCAAAGTTTTTATCGAGTTCAAGAATTTTCCTGGCCAGGAGCATTCCTCCCGTTTTTCCACCGAGAAAACCGGTACCGATCAATCTCTCCCGTATCCGTAAGAGATCTTCGAGAGAAAAATTGTCCTTCACGAGGATAGACATTCTGGGCTCCTTGGTGATCATGATCCTGCATATTCTGTCGATCATGTCCTCTTCTTTTTCCGATTCCCAGGGCTTTTCGAGCAGGCCTTCGGCTTCAATGAACAACCTGTCCCAATAGTCAAGACTTCTCTCGCCCTGTTCTACTTTCTTTTTTGACATGTTGGAAAATAAATTCGCCGCATCCACACTGTCTATAATAGGCACAAATTCATCCCCCTCTTTCTTGTGGGGAAGAAACATGGTGGGAGAATACCGTTTCCAGACCTTGAGGGGATGAATATAGATATCCCCCTTATCGTTGTGAACATCGAGGAGCACCTGTGTTGTTTCACGAATCCGGGCGATCGTCTGGAAGGAATGATGTCCCCTGATAACGGCAAAATATGCGATGGTATCCAATTCAAAGAGATAGGGACAGGTTATAATAAAGAAATTTCCCACCATCAGATCGGTAGACCATTCCGAAAGGAGGTTGGAAAGACAGTCAAAGACATAATTGACGCCTGTCCCTTCTTTTGTAATAATGTTATATACTTCCGTCGAGAATGCCTCAAAGCCGCTTGCCGGATTCAGGTGATAGGTGACCACCTCTTGCCCCGGTTTTACAAGGGGCGCGTGATCGGCAAATCGTATATAGACGAGCTTCTTTTTTTCCTTTAAAGACCTTCCAACAAAGAGCCCGGCGACATATCTGTAATCTTCGAGATCATCCACCTGCCAGACCACGTTATCCCCGATTCTCAAACCATTGATGATAGTATCGAGAAATTCATGGCCCGTACTGACAAGATGTAGGCTTTGGGATGCCCTTCTGTCCAGCCGTTCTTTCTCCTCTACCGCACGCTGACGATCCTCTTCTGCCTGCTGGAGGAGACGGACCGCCTGGGCGATCATAGAGGCAATAATTGTAAGAAGACGGAGGTCTTCTTTCAGTGAGATAGATTCATCGAACACCCTGTCTGCACTGAGCGTGCCTATTACCTCGTTCTGATTTCTTACGGGGACACAGATGAACGATATATCCTTTTTCGGAAGATTTTTACGCACCCCCGTTCGGTCAAGGAACAAAGGTTCTTCGGAAATCTTGGGCACGATCATGGGTCTTCCCGTTTCAACCACCTTACCGACAACACCTTCCCCTATCTTATATTTTCCCCTCTCTTGCTGCGCCTTGGAAAGGCCGTAAGCGGCCTCAATGAAAATCTCTCCTGTTACCCTGTTCAGGAGTGTAATAAAACCCCTTGACATACCCATGAATTTGTCGAGGGCACGGAGGATGGGCATCCCTATTTTTTGCACATCGTTGCCCTGTTCCAGAATGCGACTGACCTCCCACAAAAGCGATAGCTCCTTGGTCCCTCTGGCGGTTGTTGATTTCTGACTCATGAATGCTTGCCCCCTTTTAAATACAACATGGTACCTTTGTGTGGTGTATATATACCCGTAACCGGGAATTACCGGTCCGTGCTGCTATATATCTCCTGCAGCGACCGTACCGTCAGTGTCCGATGTCTCAGAGCATCAATAGCATTCACCATAGCCTTGGCACCGGAGATGGTTGAAACAAGGGGCACATTGCGGGAGAGTGCCGTGCTTCGAATCGTAATCTCGTCTCGTCTCGGTTTAGGACCGCTCGGTGTGTTAATAAGAAGATCAACGTCCCGGTTCTTGATATAGTCCAAGAGGTTCGGCCGACCTTCGTCAAGCCGGGGGATCTGTGTGACAGAGACGCCACTTTCCCTGAGCGTTTCTGCCGTCCCCGGTGTTGACAGTATCTCAAACCCCAGATCCGCAAATTTTTTCCCAATATCTACAATGTCATGTTTATCATAGTCCTTGACACTGATAAATACCTTGCCGGAATCGGGGACGTTCTGACCGGCGGCAATCTGGCTCTTCGCAAAGGCCACTCCGAGATCGGGATCGATACCCATTACCTCACCCGTGGATTTCATCTCCGGTCCCAAAAGTGTATCGGCACCATAAAATCTCTTGAAGGGAAGGACCGATTCTTTGACCGAAAAATACCGGGGTTCGGGATCCTTGAATATTCCCTGATCCTTGAGAGACTGACCGATCATTACCCTAGTGGCGATCTTCGCCAGAGGTACGCCGGTAGCCTTTGACACAAAGGGAACGGTGCGCGATCCCCGGGGGTTTACTTCAAGCACATAAAGCTCATCACCCTTAACGGCATACTGAACATTGATCAGTCCCTTTACGCCCAGTTCGAGGGCCATACGCCTCGTCACATCCTTTATCTCCGACAGCATTTCCTCGTTGATCGAGTAGGAGGGAATAACCATGGCGCTGTCCCCCGAGTGAATGCCGGCATGCTCAATATGTTCCATAATGCCGCCTATGATAACGTCGTTTCCGTCGGAAACGGCATCAACATCCACCTCAAGGGCATCCTCGAGAAATTTGTCTATCAGTATGGGGTGATCCGGTGATGCCTCAAAGGCCTCATTCACAAATCCCCTGAGATCTTCCTGATGCCATACCACCACCATGGCCCTTCCTCCGAGCACATAGGAAGGTCGAATCAGCACGGGATACCCGATTCTTTCCACTATCTCCTCGGCCTCTTCAAATGAGAGCGCCGTGCCGTTAGCGGGTTGTCTGATATCCAGCTTGTCGGCCATTTCCTTGAAGAGCTTTCTGTCTTCGGCCCGGTCAATGGCCTCCGGAGACGTCCCCAGTATTTTCACTCCGTTCTGCGCCAGGGGCAAAGCCAGATTCAGGGGTGTCTGGCCGCCAAGCTGCACGATGACGCCCTCGGGCTTTTCCGTCCTGGCGATATTGAGGACATCCTCCAGCGTCAAGGGTTCAAAATAGAGTCTGTCTGAAATATCATAATCGGTGGATACCGTTTCCGGATTGGAATTGACCATTATCGTCTCATATCCTGCTTTCCTCAACGCCATCGAGGCATGAACACAGCAGTAATCGAATTCTATCCCCTGCCCAATCCTGTTCGGGCCGCCGCCTATTATCATCACCTTTCTGGTTTCGCTCCCCCTGCTTTCATCCTCTTCCTCATAGGTAGAGTAATAATAAGGCGTATAGGCCTCAAATTCGGCGGCACAGGTATCGACGAGCTTATAGACGGGCGTTATCCCGTCCTTTTCCCTCATGGTCCGAATACGGGAGGCTTCCATGCCTGTAATATCGCCAATCTGCCGGTCGGAAAATCCGAATTTCTTTGCCTTTTTCATGATATCCGGAGGGAGGGTGCCTTTACCTCTGAAACTCCCGATCGTTGTGTCCATATCAACGATATCTTTGATATTCTGGAGAAACCATCGATCGATCCCTGAAAGATCTGATATACGGTCAATGGACATACCATTTTCTATGGCAGATCGTATGTAAAAAAGCCGATTCTCCGTGGGACGGCTGAGAAGCGCATCACTGTATTCACAGTCCTCTCCTCTCATGCGGTCAAGCCCGTTCAGGCCCGTTTCAAGCCCCCTCAGCCCTTTCTGGAGTGCCTCTTTGAAATTACTGCCTATGGCCATTGTCTCCCCCACCGACTTCATCGATATGGTGAGTGTGTCTTCCACGCCGGGGAATTTTTCGAAGGCGAAACGGGGTATCTTGACCACGCAGTAGTCGATGGTCGGCTCAAAGGATGCCGGGGTCTGTTTCGTAATATCATTTGGGATTTCATCGAGGGTGTACCCGACGGCTAGTTTTGCGGCGATTTTCGCAATGGGGAATCCCGTCGCCTTCGATGCCAGGGCTGAGGATCTCGAAACCCGGGGATTCATCTCGATAACCACCACGCGTCCAGTTTCGGGATTGACGCCAAATTGTATATTGGATCCCCCCGTGGCAACTCCCACTTTTCGAATGACCGCAATGGATGCATTGCGAAGAATCTGATATTCCTTATCTGTTAGTGTCTGGGCAGGTGCAACAGTAATGGAATCACCCGTGTGGACCCCCATGGCATCAAAGTTTTCTATGGAACAGATAATAACCACATTGTCCTTATGATCACGCATGACCTCCAGTTCGTATTCCTTCCACCCGAGGACAGATTCCTCTATGAGAATCTCGCTTACCATGCTCTGTTCGATACCATAGGAGGCGCAGTCTTCAAATTCCTCGGTATTATAGGCCAGTGCACCGCCAGTACCGCCGAGGGTAAAGCTGGGACGGATGACAAGGGGAAAGCCTATATCTCCCGCAATTTTCCTGGCCTCCTCCATGGAATGGGCCACCTCACTCCTGGGGACATCGAGTCCGATCTCCGCCATCGCGACCTTGAACTCATCCCTGTTTTCCGCCCTCTTGATGGCCGCCAGATCGGCACCGATCATCTCCACGTTGTATCGTTCAAAGATCCCCCGTTCGGCGGCCTCAACGGCCGTATTAAGGGCCGTCTGCCCGCCAATGGTTGCAAGGACTGCATCGGGTCGTTCCTTCTCAATAATTTTCTCGATTATATCTGCAGTTATCGGCTCAATATAGGTACTGTCCGCTATTTCGGGATCCGTCATAATGGTGGCCGGGTTCGAATTCAGGAGAACCACATTGTATCCCTCTTCGACAAGGGCCTTGCAGGCCTGGGTGCCTGAATAGTCGAATTCGCAGGCCTGTCCGATGACGATAGGCCCCGAGCCGATAATCAGAATCTTTTTTATATCAGTACGTTTTGGCATAAACGGTAACTATTTCTATTCGATAGTGCTGTATGATTTTAAACTCATATCATAGACGACACAATTCGCACCCATTACCTCGTTAATTATACTCAATTATGTCTTCCCCCGAATTTCAGAGGGAAGTTTGACCCGGTCAGCCCTTAGCTCATCAAGACTGTTGATAATTCTCAGGGTTGCCACGGTGCCATATGTCCGCTCGTCAACCATCACGCTCACACTTTTTTATCATTTCGACAAACCGGCTAAACAGATACCTTGCATCATGGGGGCCGGGACCAGCCTCCGGATGAAACTGCACGGAGAATGCTGGCAATTCTTTGTGCTCCAGTCCTTCCAGTGTATTATCGTTAAGATTAATATGGGTCATTTCTATCAATTTCCTGTCAAGAGAATTAATGTCGACACAAAAACCGTGGTTTTGAACGGTAATGTCAATCTTTCCCGTTTTCAGGCACTTCACCGGCTGGTTTGAGCCGTGATGTCCGAATTTCAGTTTATATGTACTCCCCCCCAGCGCCAGGCCCAGGATCTGCTGACCCAGACAGATTCCAAAGATCGGAATCGTTCCCATATCGAGGAGTCCCTTTGCCGTCGCTACTGCATATTTCACCGCATCGGGATCACCGGGACCATTTGAGAGAAGGATTCCACCGGGCTTCCTCTCCATAATTTCATCAATAGAGGCGTTGGCCGGAAGAACGGTTACATTGCAGCCGGCGTTCCGGAGCTGATTCAAGATGCTCTGTTTCACCCCAAAATCCATGACAACCACCCGCGGTCCGTCCTGCCCGTTCAATACATAGGGCTTTTCACAGGTCACGCTCGACACGAGGTCTATTCCCTCAAGCCCGGGCGATGAGCATGCCTTCTTAACGAGAGAATCGATGTCATAATCCACGGTTGATATAACGGCCTTCATTGCACCCCTGGTTCTGATATGTTTCGTCAGTGCCCGGGTATCGATACCCTGGATGCCTATGATATCGTTTTCTTCGAGATAGGAGGCAAGATCCTTTTGCGATCGCCAGTTGCTGGTGATGCTGCTCAACTCCCTGATGACGAAACCCTCAAGCCAGAGGGATCGTGATTCTGAATCTTCTTCATTGATTCCATAATTTCCGATCAGGGGACAGGTCATTACGACAATCTGACCTTTGTAGGAAGGATCTGTCAGAACTTCCTGATAGCCCGTCATTCCCGTATTGAACACCACCTCACCACAACGTTCCCCGGAGGCGCCAAAGGATGTTCCCTCAAAAAATCTTCCATCTTCCAATACAAGCAATGTTCTCATTATCTGCAACCAGATCCTAACCCGTTATAATCTTTTTTCCCTCAACCCATTTACCGCTATCGAGATCAAGTAAGCCCAGGTCTGAAAGCTGTCTCCGCGAGACGGAAGAAGGCGCTTCACTGAGGGGGCAATGGGCACTTCGGTTCTTCGGGAAGGCGATGACTTCACGAATGGATTTCGTCCCCAGTATCATGGAAATAACCCTGTCCATACCAAGGGCAATGCCTCCGTGCGGCGGAGCCCCGTAATCAAGGGCCTTCAGGAAAAATCCGAATTTTTTCTTCACCTCACGGTCAGACAAACCGAGGGCCTTAAATATTTTCTGTTGAAGGGAACTGTCATGTATCCTAATGCTTCCACCCCCGAGCTCTTCGCCATTGACAATCAGATCATAGGCGCGGGATTTGAGGGCAAGGAGTTCCGCTCGATTGTTCGGATCAAAATCGGACCTCTCTGGCGCGGTGAAGGGATGATGGTTCGATGTGATCATTCTTCCTGCCATGGTAAAAAGCGGAAAATCCGTGATCCATAATGGACATACTTCATTTTCTGGAATTAAGTTAAGCCGATGCGCCAGATGCATTCTCAACTGTCCCAGGACCGATGAAACAACCTTATACGAGGTGTCGGCGATGAGTATGATAACATCACCCTCTTCGGCGTTGAACCGCTCTCTGATGTTTTTCTTCTCTTCCTCGCTGAAAAACTGAACGATATTGGATTCCAGTGTACCCCCTGTAGTGCGCATCCAGGTCATACCCTTAGCGCCGAAGGAGGGAACAATCTTGCCCGCATACTCATTCTGCAGGACATTCTTGCTCAGTTTGTCAGACTGCCCCTTGACATTAATTCCCTTTATAAAACCGCCCTTTTGCACTATTCGACTGAATATGCTGTAGGAGGTATCTTTAAAGATGCCGGTGGCATCAGTAAAGCGGAGACCAAAGCGGGCATCAGGCCGGTCCGTTCCCATTGAATCCATGGCTTCATCCCAGGTCATTCGTGGAAAGGGGAGGGTAATGGTAATGCCGCCCACGGCAAACATGCGCACCACAAGCTCTTCCATGAGATCATAGATGGTTTCCTCCTCGATAAAGGATGCCTCGAGGTCGAGCTGGGTGAACTCAGGCTGCCTGTTCGGTCTCAAATCCTCATCACGAAAGCACCGTGCGATCTGAAAATAACGTTCAATGCCGCTAACCATCAGAAGCTGTTTGAAGAGCTGGGGAGATTGGGGAAGCGCATAAAACCGTTTTGGGTGGATGCGGCTGGGGACAAGATAATCTCGCGCGCCTTCCGGAGTACTCTTTGTCAGCATCGGCGTTTCCACCTCAACAAAACCAGACTCATCCAGGTAATCGCGTACACATTTGATGATGCGGTGCCTCATAACGAGATTGTTTTGCATAGTGGGTCGTCTTAGATCGAGGTAGCGATATTGAAGCCGCGTATCCTCAGCCACCGGACCCCCCACCCCGACGGTGGCACCAGCGACCATTGCCTTCTCCGAAATAGGAAAGGGCAATGGTTTGGAACTGTTAAAAATTCCCAGGTCAGAGGCAACAACCTCGATCTTTCCTGTATCGATATTCGGGTTTTCCGTTCCTCTGTTCCTTTTTTTTACAAAGCCTTTCACTGAAATACAGAATTCACTTCTCAGAGACTGGGCCTTTGTACACATATTAGCATCTGTATCTTCGGGATTGAACACTACCTGGACAATGCCGCTTCTGTCGCGGAGATGTATAAAAAGCACCTCTCCATGATCCCTTAAGGCATCCACCCATCCTTTCAGATATACCTCCTTGCCCTTATCGGAAAGACTCAGGCTCCCGCAATTTGAACGCTTTTCGACTGTCATAATTCCTTTTCCATTAACCATTATTTTTCTATTGCGCCACAATCAGTGGCAAATAGATCCTTACTGAAGTTTTGAGGAATCTCTGTCGGATAATCTCCCGTGAAACACGCGGTACATTGAAGATCTCCCCTGGGAACGGCACTCAGCATTCCTTCAACCGAGATATAGGCAAGGGAATCGGCCTCGATATAGCGGCGCGTCTCTTTCACGCAGTGAGAGAAAGCGATGAGTTCACCACGGCTCGACATGTCTATCCCGTAAAAGCAGGGCGAAATAACCGGCGGAGAGCTTACCCGCACATGAACCTTAACAGCACCCGCGCTTCTGATAAGACGAACCAGTTGCTTCAAGGTGGTACCGCGAACTATGGAGTCCTCTACCACCACAACACGCTTTCCCTTCAACACACCTGTCACGGGATTAAACTTCACCTTCACGTCGAGATCTCTCTCCTTCTGGTGAGGTGCAATAAAGGTTCGTCCCACGTAGTGATTTCTTATCAGCCCGATTTCAAAGCGCAATCCCGATGCCTGTGAATAACCGAGGGCGGCGGTATTGGCCGAATCGGGAATTGCGATCACGATATCGGCGTCACAGGGTGCTTCTTCCGCCAGCCTTTTGCCAAGCATACGCCTCGCCTTGTCTACCTTCTCGCCAAAAATGATGCTGTCGGGCCTCGAAAAGTATATATATTCAAAAACACAGAAGGCTTGGGGGGGCGTGGCTTTAAGAAAGCGTGAAGACATCCCGCTTTTATCGATGACAATTATCTCTCCCGGCTCAACGCTTCGTATGTATTCGGCGCCTATGATGTCGAAGGCACATGATTCCGAGGCGACAACGAAAGTATTGCCATCCTTCCCGATGCAAAGCGGCCTGAAGCCCCGAGGGTCCCGTACGGCGATTAATTTTGAATTGGTAAGAAAGATGAAGCAGTATGCTCCCTCAAGTTGCGAGAGAGAATCCTCGATTTTTTCTTCGATAGTCGCCTTTTTCGATCGCGCAATGAGATGAAGGGCTATCTCGGTATCCGATGTGGTCTGAAATATCGCCCCCTTTTCCTCAAGCATGGTATGAAGTTCGAGGGAGTTTGTCAGGTTTCCGTTATGGGCGGCGGCAATCTGTTCACCCCGGGAACGTATCAGAATAGGCTGCGCATTCATGAGATCCGAGGAACCCGTTGTCGAATATCGATTATGCCCGATGGCCGAGGCACCGCGAAGCGTCGGCATAATGTCGGGATTCTGGAAAACGGACCAGACAAGGCCCATACCCCTGTGTAGTGATATCTCTTTACCATCCGACGCCGCTATCCCCGCGCTCTCCTGTCCGCGATGCTGAAGAGCATACAGTCCCAGGTATGTTTTTTCGGCGGCACGGGGCTCCCCCCAAATCCCAAAGACACCACAAAACTCACGCGGATGATCTTCCCATTCTTCTATAATTCTGTCATCACAATGCACAAGAGGACTCCTTTTTAAGGCCAGTCTATTTCCAGCTTCTTATCCGACAATAAATAAAGTCAGACATCTTCTTTCTTAACAAAGTTGATCAACGATTCGATCACCGCCTTCGACAGCTGAGACAGGGATCACATAATCCGCGGTCTATAACATCGAGACCAGCCGCCAGGGCACCCTGTTTTCATCTTGTCAATGCTTGAGAACAGATAAGAAGTAGCTTTCTAAGTCCTTTTTCTCTGATTGAAGCGTGATGATTGTACCACTTCAATGCACGCTTTCCCAGTCCGGAGCGATTTCATCCCTGCGATCGTCTATCATAATGAGGTCGTTCCCATCTCCGGACATCTTGTAAAAACAGCGGATTCGCCGTCCTTTGAAGTCATGCTTATATCTGTATCCTTCGCTTTGTTTTATTCGGATCGATTGATTCTCAGACACAGGAATCTCTGTCACCAGTATTGCAATTAAGGTGCCAATTGCATTACGAGAGGTCATTACCTCGGCATAGCTGTAATCATTGCCGAAATCTCACAGGGCTTGATTGATGTTGGTCTTGCTGTAAGCTACATTTTCGTAGGATTGCATTATGATAACTACGGATATGTGCTAAAAGAATGATGCAAAAGCAGAAATAGATGCTTGCTATCGTTGGTATGAAAACGTATCCTCTCAATCGATATTTAGGATGTGTCAGCTCATATACTAAGGTCAAATTTTTGCTTCATGATTAAGATAACTGTTCTTTGCCGGTTATCTTTTCTTTTCCGCAACGATTTCGATCAAATGAGTTCACGAACCTGCACACCTTCACCGGACAGGTAGGCCTTTATCTGATCCACCGTGTAATTTTTGTAGTGGACCA
>Ga0307990_1000670_pt1 | contig 29805 bp, 27 predicted proteins | sample EllFjometagen129_FD_203168 | JGI IMG/M metagenome (GOLD analysis project Ga0307990, IMG submission 203168) | Marine microbial communities from Ellis Fjord, Antarctic Ocean - #129 | ecosystem: Environmental > Aquatic > Marine > Unclassified | place: Southern Ocean | collected 2014-10-08
AGTTCAGGCATATCTCGATACTTTTGCAATGCAGGATGTTAATTCTGAGGATTTGAAAAATATTCTTTCATCAGAAACAGGAATAGATATGACAGATTTTTTTGATGCATGGGTATATGCCCCGGGATTTCCACATTTTTCTATAGATTCTTTTAATGTTGTTAATGTTGGTGGAGGTAATTTTGATGTAACAGTTTATATAAGACAAAAACTTAAAGGTGCTGTAGATTTTGCAAATTCTAATAGAATTGAAATAACATTTATGGATAATAATTGGATGCAACATGCTGAACTTATGGAGTTTTCGGGAGAATATGGAACACAAACATTCACTATCCCAATTAATCCTCAAATAGTAATGCTTGACATTAATGAAAAACTTTCGGATGCTATTACTGACCATTATCAAACAATTAATTCAACCGGAATTATTAATATAGATAACCAAAATACTTATTTTTCAATTGATGTACAACAAATAACCGACTCTGCTTTTATTAGAATCGAGCACAACTGGGTGCCCCCAGACCCGCTTCAAACACAAGTGCCCGGAATGTTTATTTCTGATTACAGATATTGGAAAGTTGATGGAATATTTCCTTCAGATTTTATAGCAAAAGGTCGATTTTATTACAGTAAATCTACTTCGGGAAGTTCATATTACGGTTATCTTGATAATACTTTGATTACATCTCCGTATATTGACTCACTAACAGTATTGTACAGACCAAATCCTTCTGAAGATTGGACGGAAATTAATTTCATTCGTTCGGGAAGTATTATTGCGGGGAATTTAATTATTGATACTTTATTGAGAGGAGAATATACCTTTGGTTTTTATAATTGGGCCCTTTATATAGATCAAAATTCTTTAAATTATAAAGTAGAAAAGTTCAATATTTTTCCAAATCCGGCGGATGATTTTTTCAATATTGAATTTGATATAACTAACAAGGGAAAAATTGAAATATTTAATATTTTTGGAGAACAAGTATTTAGTGAAAGAATATATCCGCATCAGGAATTAATTAAATGGCAACCAAAAAATTTAGATAAAGGTATTTATATTGTTAAGCTAACTGAAAACAATAAACAAATAGGAAATAAAAAAATTATTTATTTTTAAAAATATAAACACATGAGAACTTTCAAAACACTTATTACAGTAGTCTTTTGCTTTCTATATACATTAGGATATGGACAACAATGGATGAATTCGTTTGATAACACAAAAGCAAGTCAGGTCAATTTTTATGATATCCAAAAAGCTTTTAAAGGATATTGGCAAGACAAAGAGATTGAAAAAGGCAAAGGTTGGAAGCAATTTAAAAGATGGGAAGATTTTATGGAGCCACGTGTTTATCCATCAGGAAATTTTCAAAAAGATGTTTTATGGAAAGAGCATTTAAAAAACAAAAATAATTCTAAAAGCACAACTGCAAACTGGACTTTAATGGGACCTGTTGATACTCCAACAGATATTAATTACGGAAACAAAAGAGGCTCAGGCAGAATTAATTGTATAGAGTTTCATCCAACCGATCAAAATATTTTTTGGATAGGCTCTCCTTCAGGTGGAATTTGGAAAACTACAGACGGAGGAAATTCATGGGCAACAACTACCGATGAACTGCCAAGTATTGGAGTTTCTGATATTGCTGTTGATCCTACAGATCCCGATGTTCTTTATGTTGCAACAGGCGATGGTGATGCAGCAGACACATATAGTATTGGAATATTAAAATCTATCGATGGCGGTGTAACATGGAATACTACAGGCTTTGTATTAAATATTACAGATTTTTATGTTTTTAGAAGAATTCTTGTAAACCCAAATAACACAAATATTGTAATTGCAACATCTAACAATGGTATTTTAAGAAGCACAAATGCAGGTGCAAACTGGACAAATGTTATTGCCGGTAATTTTAAAGACCTTGAATTTAAGCCGGGAGACCCAAGTGTAGTTTATGCAACTGAAAATAATTCTGCAATATACAAATCTACAGATTCCGGAGCATCTTTTAGCGATATATCTACAGGAATATCCACTACCGAAATTAACAGGATTGAACTGGCTGTTACTCCCGATAACGCTGAAGTTATTTATGCCCTTTGCAGCGATGATTCAGATAATGGATTTTATGCACTCTATAAATCATCAAATAGTGGAAGCTCATGGACTATGGTTACTTCAAATGCTTCAATAAATTTGATGGGTTGGTCTGAAAACGGTGATGACGCAGGTGGACAAGGCTGGTACGATCTTTCGTTGGCTGTATCTCCAACTGATGAAAATACTGTTTTTACAGGTGGTGTTAATATATGGAAGACAACAGATGCTGGTGCAAACTGGAATATTAATGCACACTGGTATGGGGCAGGTGGCACGCAATATGTTCATGCAGACCAACATACTTTTGATTATAATTATTTAAATAATACTTTGTATTCGGGAAATGATGGCGGATTACATAAAACTTCAAATGGAGGAAGTTTATGGACAGATATTAGTGATGGTCTGGAAATTCTTCAGATATACAGAATCGGTACTTCTTATACAAACAATGATGTTGTTGTAGCCGGAACTCAGGATAATGGAACTATGATGAGAACCCCTACAACATGGTATTCTATTCTCGGTGGTGACGGAATGGAATGTATGGTTGATTATTCAAATGCAAATATTATGTATGCTGAATATTATTATGGGAACATGTATCGGTCAAGTGATGGCGGGTATAATTTCACAGACATTAAGCCATCAGGAACAGGAAATGGAGCATGGGTTACACCATATATTATGCATCATGATAATCCCACAACATTATACGCAGGCTTTGACGAAGTTTATAAAAGCACTAATAGCGGAGGTTCATGGACAACAATTAGTTCGGGCTTAACAGGAGGCACAAACCTTAGAAATATTGCATTAGCTCCTTCTAATGACCAATATATTTATGCAGCAACATATTATGATATATGGATAACTAAAAATGATGGAAATACATGGAATAATATTACTTCTAACCTTCCTTCAAATTCTATAACAGATATTGCAATATCTAACAACAATCCTGATTTGGTATGGGTAACACTTTCAGGATATGATTCGAGCGAAAAGGTTTATGTGTCAAACAATGGTGGCACTTCATGGACAAATTATTCTGATGGTTTACCAAATATTCCTGCAAACACAATTGTATATGAAAACAATACAAATAATGCACTTTATGTGGGTACTGACTTGGGTGTATATTATAGAAATGGAGCAATGTCTTCATGGACACAATTTACTGATGGACTTCCAAATGTAATTGTTAACGAATTGGAAATTCATTATCCAACAAGTACAATTAGAGCAGGCACTTATGGAAGAGGATTGTGGGAATCGGATTTATATGCAAACCCCGAATTTCCTGTATCCAATTTTAGTCATTATATAGTATCTGCTTGTAATGGTATTATTTCTTTTTCTGATCTATCATCGGGTGTTCCCGATACATGGCATTGGGATTTTGGTGACGGTAATACTTCTGCATTGCAACATCCTATTCATACATATACTGCAACATCAACTTATACCGTAGAATTAATTGTAACAAATTCTTTTGGTGCAGATACATTTATAATGGATATTATTTTAAATGCAGGAAATATTAATGCCGATTTTTATGTTGACCAAACAACTCATTGTTCTTCTCCCGTTGCGGTTAATTTTACAAATACAAGTACTGAAGCAAATTCTTATAATTGGAATTTTGGAGATAGTAATACTTCAACAGATGAAAATCCGTCTCATTCATATTCAAATAATGGAAATTATACAGTTACACTTATTGGTTCTGCACCTTTGTGTGATAATGATACGATAATAAAAATATCATATATTAGTATTGACACTTCAAATTCAATAATTGCCTCTATGCCTGAATCCGGACAAGAAAGCAGCAATTGTTGTTCAGGAACTTTAAAGGATAGTGGAGGAGATAATGATTACCCAAATAATACTTTGGGTTATTATACAATTTCACCAACAAACGCTACACAAATAATCTTAACTTTTACCATGCTTGATGTAGAAGCCGGTGATGCAGGATATTGTAATTATGACCATATTTCTGTTTACGACGGTCCTAATTTAGCAGCTCCTTTAATTGGAACATATTGTAATACAACAGGTAATCCGGGCACTCTTTATACAACAGGTGGGTCTGTTACAATTAAGCAATATTCCGATTCTTATGTTGAAGGGGCAGGTTTTGTATTAAATTGGGATTGTGAAACAACTGGTAATAATCTCATTTTAAAAGAAACAATTAACATATTTCCAAATCCTACAACGGGTATAATTATTATTGAGGGAAAAAACATTAAATCAGTTGAAATTGTTGATATTACAGGAAAAACTATTTACTCGTCATTGCGAGGAGGAACGCCGAAGCAATCTATTGATTTAAGTTCACAAGCAAAAGGAATTTATCTTCTTAAAGTTAAAGGAGATAAGTTTGTAATGATTGAAAAATTGATTTTGGAGTAAATAATTTCAAAATTATATTTTTCAAACGGTATATGTTTAGAACTACTTTTTATATTTTAACTTTAACACTTATATTTTTTTCATTAAAAATATATTCTCAAACTACTAAATGGGAAATTGAAAAAAATAAAAATGGTGTAATTGTATATACTAGAAAAACAGATGCATCGCCGATAAAAGAGTTTAGGGCTGTAACAACAATTGATGCCGGTTTTAAAGACTTAGTAAAAATTTTAGATGATACAGAGAATTATCCTAATTGGATGGCAAATTGTGATTTTTCAAAAACTTTAAAAAAAGTTAATGACAACGAACGCATTGATTATGTGAAAATAAAAGTTCCATGGCCACTTGGTGATAGAGATATGATATCGAAATATAAATACACTATTGATTATGAAAAAGGTGTGTATTTGGCAGTTATTACAACTAAACCCGACTATATTGATGAGGTAAAAGGGTTTGTAAGATTTAGAAAAGGAAAAGGATTTTGGAAATTAGAAGAAATTGGAGATAAAGTAAAGGTAACTTATCAATTTTGTGGTGATCCTGAAATGTCGGTTCCAGCATGGATTATTAATATCTTTATTGTAGATGGTCCTTATGATACATTAATCAATTTGAAGAAACAGCTTAAATAATTAATTTGTATAGTAAACGAATCTTTAGTTATAAGTCAAAAATTAATTTTTTTAAATTATTAATATAAATTTGTGTACTCGAAACCTAGAGTAATTTATTATTGAGATATGATCTAATCTAATTTAAATATGAAAAATCTTTTATCCTTTGTCGTAATTTTTATTATAATTCAATTTAACCTTTTTGGTGCAACATATACTGTAATTAATACAAATGATTCAGGAGCAGGTTCATTGAGACAAGCAATTGATGATGCAAATGCTGTAGGAGCAGATATTATTGAGTTTAACATTCCAAATACCGATCCAAATTATGATTCTGTTAATGGAGTTTGGGTAATTAGCCCTGTTACTTATTTGCCTTATTTTTTAACTGGTAATACAATTGTTGATGGCACATCACAAACAACAAATCAAGGCAATACAAATCCTTATGGTCCAGAAATAGTTATTGATGGAACAAATTCAATTACTCAGTGTTTTATACTTCCTTCACCTGGCAATCAAATAAAATCTTTAATAATTGGTAACTTCACTTATGGTATTCAATGCTACGGAGGTAGCGGTACACAAAACATTATTAGAGATTGTTACATAGGTGTTGATTATACTGGAGCATCACAATTTTCTAACGATGTGGGAATAACTATTTCGGATGATTCATTTAATAATGATATTATCAACAATGTAATTTCTGGAAATACTACTGCAGGAATTGCAATTCAAAATGGAAACGGAAATGAAATCTATGGAAATTTTATTGGAACAAATTATTTAGGGAATGATACCGTCCCCAATGCTACAGGAATATTAATAGATAATTCCGTGAGTAATTATATAGGTAGTGCATCTTCAAAAAATATAATTTCAGGAAATTATAACAGTGGTATTACCATAAATAGTAATATAAATAGTAGCAATATCATTAAGGGTAATTTTATTGGAACAGATGTAACAGGACTTCAAAAGTTATCAAACCCTTTCGGGATTATTCTAGCAAATTCAGGAAATAATATTATTGGAGGAACAACTACATCCGAAAGAAACATTATTTCCGGAAACATCGAAAGTGGAATTCTAATCAATGGAACAGGAGCAGAGCAAAATGAAATTATTGGGAATTATATTGGAGTGGATTCAACAGGTTTAAATATACTCGACAATCATGTTGGTGTATTGATTAAAACCAATGCAGATAAAAATATAATTGGAGGCACTACCTCAGGAGCAAGAAATGTTATATCAGGCAACTGGGAAATTGGAGTTTATATTGAATCATGTGATAGTAATATTGTTATTGGTAATTATATTGGTCCTGATGCTACAGGCTTAAATCCTTTGAAAATAAATGATACACTTTATCAGGCAAACGGTATTGAACTTAATACAGTAGCAAAATATAATATTATTGGAGGTAGTACACCCGAGGAAAGAAATATTATATCAGGAAACAGAGTATATGGAATGATTTATTATGGACAAACGTCAGAAAATTATTTAGTTGGAAATTATATTGGAACAGATGCAGCTGGTAATGTTGCAATGCCAAATGCTACAGGAATATGTGTTGATGCTTCGTCAAATCATAATTATATCTATGAAAATGTGCTTTCAGGAAATTATAGTTATGGGATATTTCTTGTAACAAACGGAACATATTATAACGAGGTTAAAAGAAATTTAATTGGAACAAATGCAACAGGTACAGATACAATTCCAAATGATGTAGGCTTATTACTTGCAGGTGGGGCAAGACATAATATTATTGGAGGTTCATCACTTGCAGATGCAAATATTATATCAGGTAACAGATACGAAGGTATTGAAATTGCAGATAATTTAACAGACTACAATGAAATCTCTTATAATTATGTCGGTACTGACCCAAGCGGCACTATTGCAATACCTAATCTAAATGGAATTGGATTATCTGCATTTCCAAAACATAATACTATTGACAATAATATTATATCAGGTAATACTGAAATTGGGATGATATTATATGAGTATTCTGATAGCAATATAGTAACTAATAATATGATTGGGACTGCCGATGATGGCGTTTCCGATTTAGGAAACGGACTATCGGGGATTGTAATAGGAACCGGTGCAAGCAATAATTTCATTGGTGAACCCGGAATGGGAAATATTGTTGCATTTAATGGAAATGGTGGAGTTATTGTGATGGATGCCATATCCACAGGAAATAAAATATCTGCAAATTCAATTTTTCAAAATGATTTAATGGGTGGAATAGATCTTTTTCCTCCCGGAGTGAACAGTAACGATGTAGGAGATACTGATACAGGACCAAATAATCTTATGAATTTTCCCGTAATTACTAATTCAATATATGACATAGGGTCAGGATATTCAAATGTTACCGGTACATTAGACACGCAATATCCTGAAAATTGCATAGTTGAAATTTTTATTGCAGACCCTGATGCAAGCGGATATGGAGAAGGGAAAATTTATATTGGTAATGCCGTTCCCGATAATTCCGGAAACTGGTCAAATGTTTTTACAACTATATCAGGAGCAGATGAAATTACAACTACTGCAACAGATGAAAACGGTAACACTTCTGAGTTTTCACTAAATTTTACAACTTTAGTTAATATTGAAAGCATTGAAATTAGCGATGAGAATATTTATATTTATCCAAATCCTTCATCAGGACAATTTATAGTTGAAGGAAATGGTATTCAAAAGATAGAAGTGATTGATATTACAGGCAAATCGGTTTATAATGAAAATATAAATAATAAATCATCAATAATAAATAGTCAATTAAAAAAAGGAGTATATTTTGCAAAAATTACAAGTTCAACGGGAGTTGTTTTTGAGAAATTGATTGTTCAATAAAATAATTTCCCGCAGATAACGCAAATATACGCAGAAAAAAAGATCTGCGAGAATCTGTGAAATCAGCGGGAGAAAAAAAGAATAAAAAGTCAAAAAAAGCGAAATAATTTCCCGTAGATAACACAGATAAACACAGAAAAAAAGATCTGCGAGAATCAGCGAAATCAGCGGGAGAAAAAAAGAAAAGTATGAAAGAAAACGAAATATCATATGTAATAAGAGGAGCAATTTTTAAAGTTTATAATACTCTTGGTCCCGGTTTATTAGAGTCTGTTTATGCAGCCGCTCTTGAAGTTGAATTAAAAAATGAAGGACTTGAAGTACAAAGGGAAGTCCCTATTCCTGTATATTATGAAAATGTAAAATTAGACATAGGTTTTAGAATGGATTTATTAATTGAAAAAAAAGTAATAATTGAAGTAAAATCTGTTGCAAATTTAGTAGAAGTTCATCACAAACAGGTGTTAACTTATTTAAAAATAACGAAACTAAAACTGGCAATATTGGTAAATTTTAATGTGGATAATATAACATCTGGGATATTCAGAAAGGTAAATGGTTTATAATATTTCCCGCAGATTTCGCAGATAAACACAGAAAAAAAGATCTGCAAAAATTAATGAAATCAGCGGGAGAAAAAATAGAAAAAAAAGTCAAAAGAAGTGAAATAATTTCCTGTAGATAACACAGATAAACACAGAAAAAAAGATCTGCGAGAATCTGCGAAATCAGCGGGAGAAAAAATAGAAAAAATAGAAAAAAATGAAGCAATATTTAATAATTTCAACACTAATATTAAGCATTTGCCTTAATATAAATGCAAATACTTTTACAGTAACAAACACTAATGATTCCGGTTCCGGCTCATTAAGAGAAGCAGTTGACTTTGCAATATTTATTGCCGGGACACATACAATAGAGTTTAATATTCCAACAACTGACCCCGGCTACAATGCAACAACTGGTGTTTGGACAATACATCCACTCACAACTTATAATTATATCACATCAGGAAATATTACAATAGACGGTTCTACACAAACAACAAATCAGGGAGATACAAATCCATTAGGTCCGGAAATTGAACTTGAAGGAAATGATAATGCAATAGATTATGCTTTTAGCGTAATTAATGCACCAAATATTCATATAAAGAATTTATGTGTAATTGATTTTACAATTGGAATTCAATTTTTTGGAACTTCCTCTACTAACTGTAGTGTTAAAGGTTGCTATGTAGGAATAGATGCAACATCGGTTGATACTTTGGGGAATTATATTGGCATTGAACTTGTTGGAGGGGCAACAGGAGCTATAATTGGAGGCACTAGTTCAAATGATAGAAATATAGTTTCAGGTAATGAGCACATCGGAATAAGAATAGCTGATGCAAGCTATAATTATGTAATTGGAAATTATGTTGGGCTTGATAGAACAGGAATGTTTGCAATGGGAAATTATGATGGAGTTAGCATAGAAGGTGCAGCAGTTCACAATATTGTTGGAGGAATAAACCCTGGAGAAAGAAATGTAATAGCAGGAAACTATGCATATGGTGTTCCGGTTTTTGGTTCTGGATGTGATTACAATGAAATTATAGGAAACTATATTGGGGTTAATGTTAATGGTGATGTAGCAGTGCCTAATACTTATGCAATTTTATTTGATGATGGAGCTGCTTTTAATATAGTTGGAGGTGATACTCCTGAGCATAGAAATATTTTATCAGGAAATTCAGGGTATGGTGTGTTTATTTATAATATGGGAACAAGATACAATTTGGTAAAAGGAAATTATATTGGGACTGATTATACTGGAACAAATGCAGTTCCAAACGCAAATGGAATTGTTGTAGATGGCGCACCTTACAGTAATATTATTGACAGCAACTTAATTTCTGGAAATCTACAACAAGGTATAATAATACATATTACAAATTCAGACTCTACACTTATTACTAGAAATAAAATTGGTACAGATATAACTGGGACATTGCCTTTGGGCAATGGAATTGATGGTGTTAGAATTGCTACAGGGCCTCAACATACAATAATTGGCGGTTCACCTGCAAATGCTAATATAATAGCTTTCAATACAGGAAATGGAGTTACAATAATGAATGATAATGATGATTTTAACCTAATTTCTTGTAATTCGATATTCAGTAATGGTGGACTTGGAATTGATCTATATCTGCCGGGAGTAAACAGCAATGATTCCGGTGATGGTGATACTGGCCCAAATCAAGAAATGAATTACCCCGAAATTGATTCTGTTGTATACCAAGCAGGTGAAACAATTATATACGGAACTCTTGATACTCAGAATCCTGAGACTTGTAAGATTGAAATCTTTATTGCTCAAAAAGACCCCGGTGGATTTGGTGAAGGAAAAACTTATCTGTCTGCTACAATTCCTAACATCTCAGGTTTTTGGATTGATACAATAACAGGAATTCCTGAAGGTTTGTTTTTGACCACAACAGCAATTGATGAAAATAATAACACTTCTGAATTTTCAATATGCGCTTCATCTTTTTATCCGGTTTATTGTAATCAAATTAGTGAAAATAAAATTAAAATCTATCCCAACCCATCAAATGGACAATTTACAATTGAAGGAAAAAACATTAGCTGTATAGAAGTTGTTGATATTGCTGGAAAAACTATTTACTCGTCATTGCGAGGAGGAACGACGAAGCCTGCCTGTCCGGTAGTCAGGCAATCTGTCGATTTAAGTAATTACTCTAAAGGAATCTATTATACAAAAATCACAACAACAAATGGAATTGTTGTTGAAAAATTGATTTTGGAGTAAACAATTTCAAAATTGTTAATATATTTGTAATCCAAAATTTGGACTTGTAGCATAATGGATAGTGCACCTGGCTACGGACCAGGAGGTTGGGGGTTCGAATCCCTCCAAGTTCACAAAATAATTAAAGCTTCACAATTTTGTAAGGCTTTAATTTTCACATGCAATTCCCTAATTTGTTACTGCTTAAAACCACCGATACGGTAATTATTCCCAATATTTACCGTATTAATAATTAAAAGAGATGCACCTACATTAAATAAAGAAGAAATAATAAAGGCATTATTTACTCAACCATATGTTACTGTTAAAATATTTGAGCAATTAGGAATTGGAACTGAAAAAACATGCCGAAAATATTTAGAGGTTTTGGCTTCAAAATCTGTTAATGTATTAGAGAAATTAACAATTTCCGGCAGGGTTTACTATATGAATAAAGAATTAGTTGATATTTTAAACTCTTAAAAATCGAACAAACTCAAAACAGGCTATAACAAAAAAGCCTCCCAAATATTTGGAAGGCTTGTGGTCCCTCTTGGACTCGAACCAAGGACCACCTGATTATGAGTCAGGTGCTCTAACCAGCTGAGCTAAGGGACCTGAAATTTCTATTTGAAATTTGGTCTGCAAAAATAGGTAAATATTATAAACTACCAAAAACTAACATTATGTTTTTATTATTTTAATATATATTTTTTTAATACGCATAACTGTTTAAATTTGCTCAAATTTTATAAATATTATTTTGTTTTCTATATCAATATTTCAGGGCATTATAGATTGGTTAGAAAGAAGCCAACAACCATGTTTTTATAAAAAACATTTCGGAATGGATTGTCCCGGTTGTGGTATGCAAAGAGCTATAATTGAATTATTAAAAGGAAATATTTGGGAAAGTATTTTATTATATCCAGCACTTTTACCTACAATTTTTTTATTTATCTTTTTAATACTACATTTGATATTTAAATTTAAAAAAGGTGCATTAATTTTAAAAATTTCATTTATATTTACGGTCTCAATTATTATAATCAATTTTATTATTAAAACAATATTAACTAATAATTTTTAAAACTATGGAAGAAAACACTAACACACCCGAACAAACCAATGAACAACAGCCTGTTGAGCAAACTCATCAAGCTCAGGTTCCAAATACTATGGCACAAGCTTTACCTAACGCTACAGGAGTATTGGTAATGGGAATTATTTCAATTGCTCTTTGCTGGTGCTATGGAATTGTTGGTATAGCTCTTGGAGTTATTGCTTTAGTACTTGCAGGAAAAGCAAATGTTTTGTATAATGAAAATCCTGGTGCATATACAGAATCGTCGTATAAAAATATGAAAGCAGGCAAAATTTGTGCGCTTATTGGAACTATACTTTCCGGTTTGTACATACTCTATTTTGTTATAGTATTACTTATATACGGAGCGGCTATAACTTCAATGCCCTGGGATAGTTTTAATTTTTAATAACAGCAAATCATGAACGACAATATTAATAATCATGAACAACAACCTGTTCAGCCTGTTATTCAGGGAAATTATAATGCTCAACAATCATTGCCAAATGCAACGGGAATTTTAGTAATGGGAATTATTTCAATTGCTACTTGTTGGTGCTACGGTATTGCCGGACTAGCTTTAGGTATTATTTCTATAGTTTTATCAAATAAAGCCAAAAGATTATATGAAGAAAACCCAAATACATATACTGAATCTTCATATAAGAATATGAAAGCCGGAAGAACTTGTGCAATTGTTGGTATTTGTCTTTCAGGTGCATATTTAGTTTTTATAATAATATATTTGCTTGTTATTGGGGCAGCGATTGGTACCGCATTTAGCTCAATGCCATGGGATACATCTTATTATTAAATAAAATATTTTACACATAGCTTAAGAGGGCAATTAAAATTTGCCCTTTTTTTATGAATATAGTTTTATGGAAATTAATGATATAATAAATTCCTTTATAAAATTAGGAAATCATATAAAGTCATTCTTGTTAGCCGGGAAAAACGGAGAAATTGAATTAAAACTTGCTAATGCTGTTCAGCAAGCAGAAATTCAAAACCCATGGTTTACAAAAGATAATATTTATTATGCATTAACCGTAATTTCAGAACAACTTACAGAAAATAATTTACTTGAATGGATAAAAAAATATCCGGAATTAAAATTAAATAAAAATTCTAAAAACATAGGTGTTGTTATGGCTGGCAATATTCCTATGGTTGGATTTCATGATTTTATTTCTGTATTAATATCCGGCAATAAATTTATTGGTAAGCTTTCTTCAAAAGACAATATTTTACTTAAATCAGTAGCTGATATCTTAATTTCAATAGACAACAGATATAAAAATAGAATTATTTTTGAAACAGGTTATCTAAAGGATTTTAATGCCGTTATTGCTACGGGTAGTGATAATTCTTCAATGTATTTTGAACAATACTTTAAAAATGTTCCACATATTATTAGAAAAAATAGAAATTCTGTTGCTATACTCACCGGACAAGAAAATGAAAATGAGCTAAAAAAACTTGGAACAGATATTTTTACATATTTTGGTTTAGGTTGTCGTAGTGTTTCAAAATTATATGTTCCGGAAAATTATGATTTTACAATATTTTTTAATGCAATAAAGCATTTTAGCAAAATAAAAATGCATAATAAATATACTAATAACTATTTGTATAATCAAACAGTTTATTTAATGAACAATATCAAGCATTTAGACAATGGTTTTGTGATTTTAAAAGAGGATAGTGATTTTTCTTCACCAATTTCAGTAATTTTTTATGAATATTATAAAAATATTCGTAATTTGTATGGTCGTTTAAAAAGCAATTCTGCAAAATTACAATGTATTGCAACAAACGCGAACGGGCTTAACAACAGCGTATTGTTGGGCAAGACGCAAAAAACAAAATTGTGGGATTATGCAGATAATATGGATACAATTAAATTTTTAACAACTTTAAATAATAGCTATGGTTTATAAATTTAGAATTATTTCAAATGAAAATGAAAATTTTTTCAGAGATATTGAAATAAAAAAATCAAGCACTTTTTTCGAATTTCATCAAATAATACAAGATTCTGTAAATTTTGACAAAACACAAATAGCTTCTTTTTTCATATCAAATAATAAATGGGAAAAAGGAGAAGAAATTACCTTAATGGACATGTCTGACTTTGATAAAAGTAAAGTACATGTTATGCACAAAACAAAACTGTCCGATTTTATCAAACAAAAAACTGACAAACTTATATATATATATGATTTCTTTTCTGAACGAGGGTTTTATATTGAACTTATGAATATTGCAAAACCTGAAAAAAATATAAAATATCCTGTTTTAGCTAACGGAAAAGGCAAAGCTCCAAAACAAATACTTGGCGAAAATATTCCAATGCCTGATTTTCACGAAGATTTTGAAGACGATATTCAACTTGAAAGTCTGGATTATCTTGGAGACCTTTAGTATTTTAGATTTACTTAATATTAATACCTCTGGTTCCTTTCGCTTCAGGCGGAGAGCCTGCCTGCCGTTTAAACTGTTTCTGGCAGTCAGGCAGGGTTAAGTGGGGTTTTTACTTTTTTATTTCATTAATTCCATTCTACTTGCATCAAGACGAAGAAAAATAAATAATAATATTGTAAACGACCATAAAGAAGACCCTCCATAACTAAAAAACGGAAGAGGAATACCTATTACAGGCGCTAATCCTATAGTCATGCCAATATTTATTGCAAGGTGAAAAAACAATATTGAAATAACACCATATCCGTATATTCGACTAAATTTTGACCTTTGCCTTTCAGCTAAAAATATTAATCGTAGTAATAGCATTAAAAATATCAATATAATTGTTAATGTTCCGGCAAAACCCCATTCTTCTCCAACAGTACAGAAAATAAAATCGGTAGTTTGTTCGGGTACAAAATTAAATTTAGTTTGTGTTCCGTTAAGAAATCCCTTTCCTGTTAATCCGCCAGACCCAATAGCAATTTTAGATTGATTTAAATTGTACCCATCACCTAAGAGATCTGATTTCAAACCTAATGTTACTTCAATTCTATTTTTTTGGTGTTCTTCTAATATATTATTAAAAACGAAATTTACAGAATTAGTAATAAATATTGCGCCAATAACAACGCTAATTATAAAATATGCATGAAAAATTTTATGTCGATATGCATAAATAACGAAAATTACACTTGAAATTATTACTGCAAATGTTGTAAGAAAACCAATTTCTATTTTTGTTTTAAGTATTTCATTTAATCCCCAAAGAGCTCCAAATATTACAGTTAAAATACCCAAAGCGAAACCAGTTTCTTTAGCCTTATTGCTAATAATCCAGTGAATAAGCAAAGCTACTCCAATAATAACAAATATTATTGTAGAAACATTAGTTATCAAAACAGAAACAAATAATATTGCCATTAATAAGCATATTAGAATAAACAGACTAGACAAACCCTCTCTGTATAATAGAATAATAAAAGAAATATAAATTAAAGCAGAACCGGCATCGTTTTGTAAAAGTATTAATCCTGCAGGTAATAATAATAAAACGACAATGGGAACAAATGTTGTTTTTCCTTTACGTAAAATACGCAAAACTATTCCAACAGGTAATAAAACAGCAGAAAATAATATCCAAAAGATATTTGTATCTTTTATGTTTTGGGAACTTAAATATTTTGCAATTGCCAAGGCAGTTGCAAATTTTGCAAATTCCGCCGGCTGAAATTTAAAAGCTCCAAATTCAAACCATGATTTTGCACTATTAACTTCTTTCCCTAAAAATAATACTGCAATCAATAAAAATATTGCAAAACCATAAATACCATATGCAAAAAACGAATAAAATTTACTGTCAATTATTATTATTATTATTATCACAAAAATTGCAGCACCTATCCACATCATTTGTTTTCCGTAACGCTGTGAAATATCAAAAATATTGCTATGTTCCTCATTATAAGCAGCTGAATATATATTTATCCAACCTAAAAAAATAAGTATAAAATATATTGTTATTGTAAGCCAGTCCAGACTATTAAATATGTTTATTTTCCTACTCACCTTCTATAAAATTTGCATTAAGTATTCTATCCTCTTTATATTTGTTGCTTATAGTATCTGTTAAATATTTCTCAATCATAAGGCTTGCAATTGGAGCTGCCCAGGTTCCTCCAAATCCTGCATTTTCCACATAAACTGCAATTGCAATTTTAGGGTTTTCTCTTGGTGCAAAAGCAATGAACCCTGAATGATCTTCTCCGTGTACATTTTGAACAGTTCCTGTTTTTCCACATATTTCTATGTTTTTAATTCTTGCCCTTCTCGCTGTGCCGCCGGGTTCGTTCACAACAGCATACATCGCTTCAGAAACGACATCATAATGTTTTTTATTAACTTTTGTATAATGATAATGTTTATACTCTTTTCTCATTTCTTTTTTATCTCCTACAGATTTCACAAAATGAGGAATGTAGTAAAATCCTTTATTCGCAATTATTGCAGCAAGGTTCGCCATTTGTATTGGAATTGCTTCTACTTCTCCCTGCCCTATACCATTTGAATATATTGTGCTAAAAGCCCATCTGTGTTCTCCGTACCATTTATTATAAAATTCAACATAGGGAATTAATCCCCCTTTAACACCTGGAATATCAATGTTCAAAGCTTCGCCAAAACCAAAACTTAAAACATATTTTCTCCATTCTCGCAATCCTATTTCACTATCCTTATAAATACTCTTTTTTATTCCCTGCTGTATTATTTTTCGATAAACATTATAAAAATATGGATTGCAAGAAAATTGGATTGCCTTTTTTAAATTACTTGCGGTTGGATGATTATGACACATTACCAAAGATTTATTACAAGGGAATCCCGTTTGTTCATTAATAACTCCCATTTGCAAGCCAACTAGTCCGTTAACAATTTTAAATATTGATCCCGGTGAATATCTCGACATTATCGCCCTGTTAAAAAGTGGCTTAAGGGTGTCTGCAACAAGTATTTTATAATTTTTTGTTCTTATTCTTCCAACCAATAAATTAGGGTCGTAAGAAGGGCTTGAGATCATTGCTAATATTTCCCCTGTTTTTGGTTCTATTGCAACAATGCTGCCTATTTTGTTATTTAACAACCGTTCTCCATATCCTTGAAGTTCTGCGTCTAAAGTAGTGATGAGATTTTTCCCGATAACCGGTAATGTGTCCTTTTTTTCATCAGCATAATTTCCTTTTATTCGGTTATGATTATCAACCAAAAATATTTTAACACCTTTTTTTCCCCTTAGTTCTTTTTCATAAGATTTTTCCAGTCCGCTTATACCAATATAATCTCCTGATTTGTAATATGTATTTTCATCAACAGTTTTTTTGTTTACTTCGCCAACATAACCAAAAATATGAGAAGCAATTTTTTTAGGATATTTTCTCAAGGTTCTTATTTGGACATAAAATCCTTTATATTTATATAATTTCTCCTGTAATAAAGCATAATCTTTTGATGATATTTGTTTTACAAATATTGAAGGCTTGTAATACGAATATTTTTTTGCTTTACTAATTTTATTTATAACATCTTCATACCTAATACCAAGCAAACTTACTAATTCAAGTGTGTCAAATTCTTTAGTTTGACGAGGAATTATCATTAAATCGTAGGCCGCTTCATTATAAACAAGTATTTTATTATTTCTATCATAAATTAAGCCTCTTGCAGGATATTGAGTAACATACCTCATGGAATTATTATCGGCTGAATCTTTAAACTCAGACTTAACAACCTGAATAACAAACAATTTGATAATAAAAACAAGAAATATAAAAATTATAACTGCTCCAATAATATATTTTCTTGATTTTAATGGGTTCATTTATTATTTTTTAGTCATAAACAGTTGGCTTATCATTACTAGTATTAATGTGAAAAAAGTACTTAAAATAATTCTCCCAAAGGTTCTGAAAAAATCTGAAAATTTAAAGACCTCTATAAAAAACAAAAAAATATGATGTGCAAAAACCATTAAAAAAGCATATTTTAAGAACCAAACAAATCCGTAATGAGCAGCTGTAGGGGATGTTCCTGTTTCATAACCATCGTGTGGTGCAAAAAATGATAAAAAGAAAGGTCTTAAAAATGAAATAAAAACAGTTGCAGAAGTATGAATCCCTAATGTATTGGCAAATATATCTATTATAAATCCTGTAGCAAATCCAACAAATAATATTACCCAATTTGGAATATTAAAAGGCAATACAATAATGAACAACAAATATAAATAGGGGTTTACATAACCACTAAATTGGATATTATTAAGTATCAATACTTGTAATAGTATCAAGAAAATAAAAAGAATAATATATCGTTGAATTGATTTAATCATTTTCTATTATTTTATTTTCTAAATTTTTTTGTTCACTTTTTAGCAAATTGCTAATTACATATACAAAAGATACATTTCTGAAGTCAGTAGCCAACAATATTTCAATATCATAAAAATTATTTCCCTCAGGCTTTTCAATATTTGAGATAGTTCCAATAATAATTCCTTTAGGAAAAATTGCAGAGTATCCACTGGTTACAACGCTATCACCAATATTTAATTTTGTATGGAAAGGAATATCATGTAATTTACATTTTCTATAATCAATTCCATCCCACGAAACAGAGCCAAAATAATCGCTGTTTTTAAGTTTAGCGCTTATCATTAAATTGGTATTTAAAATGGGAATTACAACCGAATAATTTTTTGACGATTCTTTTATAATGCCAATTACACCTTGTGGCGATATTACAGCCATCTCCGGTAAAATACCATGTTTTATCCCTTTATTTAATGTAATATAGTTTCTTTGTTTATTTGTAGAATTATTTATTACTTCTGCAGCATTATACTTATATTGTTGAGAATATATTGAGTCTTTTATTTGCCAAGATTTTATTTTATTGGATTTGTAATTTGAAATATTCAAATTATGAAGATATTTATTTTCTGCTATTAATATTTTATTAGTCTTTTTTAAAGAAAAATATGATGTAACACTGCTATATCCATCAAAGAATACTGCAAAAACTGAATTTGAAGAATTTATAAAACTAGCTTTTTGATATGTATTGAACTGAACAACAAAAAAAAAGGAAAAGAATTGAATAATTAAAAACAGTATAAAAAAATGATATTTAAAAATAAATTTAATTAAATTTTTCATTCATCTTTTTTTACAATGTTTTAGCGCATAAGGAATTGAAACTTGTCAACATTTTTTAATGCTATCCCTGTTCCTCTGGCAACCGCATGTAATGGATTTTCTGCTAAATGAACAGGTATATTGTGTTTATCTGACAATCTTTTATCCATTCCACGAAGTAAAGCTCCACCACCGGCAAGATAAATTCCATTATTATATATATCGGCATAAAGTTCTGGCGGAGTTTCTTCTAAAACTTGTAATATTGCTGCTTCAACTTTAGATATTGATTTGTCTAAACAATGTGCTATTTCCTGATAAGAAACAGGTATCTCAATAGGTAAGGATGTCATCTGATGAGGACCTTTAACCACAAAATCAGGAGGAGGTTCATCAAGATCCGGCAAGGCAGAACCTACGTGAATTTTAATATCTTCAGCTGTTCGTTCACCAACTTTAATATTATGTTGATGTCTCATATATTCCTGAATATCATCAGTAAAATCGTCTCCGGCAATTCTAATTGATTTATTACAAACAATACCACCAAGAGAAATTACTGCAATTTCTGTTGTCCCTCCTCCAATATCAACAACCATATTGCCTTCAGGAGCTTCAACATCTAAACCAATACCAATTGCTGCTGCCATTGGTTCAAAAATTAAATATACATCTCTTGCACCTGCATGTTCTGAAGAATCACGTACTGCACGAATTTCAACCTCTGTACTACCAGATGGAATACATACTACCATTTTTAATGACGGAGTAAACATTCTGGATTTAGTATTAATCATTTTTATCATTCCTCGAATCATTAATTCAGATGCATTAAAATCAGCAATTACACCATCTCTTAATGGTCGAATTGTTTTTATATTTTCATGAGTTTTTCCATGCATTTGTCTTGCTCTTTTACCAATAGCAATTAGTTTTCCTGTATTTCTGTCGATTGCAATAATTGAAGGTTCGTCAACAACAATTTTATCGTTACTAATAATTATTGTATTTGCTGTTCCAAGATCAATAGCAATTTCTTGAGTAAAAAAAGAAAAAAGTCCCATTTAATAGTTATATTTAATTATTTCATAAAATCCTTATCAGCTATAGAATAATGTGTTGTACGTTGATGATTAGATTGAACATAATTAACTCATTATTTGAAGCAAATTTAATGAAAAATATATAATTTATGCAATATACTTAAACATTTTGGTTTAATTTTTGTTTTGAAGTTTTTACTTTTTTTTGTAAATTGCAATTATAATAAACTTATAACATTATGAAACAATTAATTTTAACATTTTTCTGGCTGTTTTTATTTTTAAATATTTTTGCCCAACAAGCTGTTTCTCCTGATAGTTTAGATATTAAAACAAAAAAATCTGTAAAGGAAAAGAAACAAAATAAAAGCACTACAAATTACAATTTGGATAATGATGATATTTATGCAGGAAAATCAGTATCTGACAGCCTTTATACTTCAAACGATAATAAAATCAAAGATTATGATAGTGAAGAAGAATTATACAGGCAACGAGAACACAGAAGAGATGTTTTTGACCTTATTTTAAATGTTGGATTAATTATATTTTGGATTTTTGCATATTATTAAATTATTTCACAATTTTTTGACAGGAATTAGTATTTTCGCCACAAACAAAAATAATTTTCAAATTGTTTAAATTCTATAAAATACTTATTTTTTTATTGTTCCCATTAATTTCTGAAGCTTATTTTTCCGATAATAATCCGGATTCTTTAAGCAATAAGGCATCAATAAACAAACAATATTTCAAATCATATTATTTTGACTCAAAAGATTTTTTTATATCCCCAATAAAATGGGATAGAAATGAATGGCTTTTAGCAACAGGTATTACCGCAACAACGGTACTTTTAATTACACAAGACCAGAAATTATATGATTATGTTCAGGATAAAAGAAGTAATACAACTGATACAATTTCAAAGTATTTTATAGAACCATGGGGAAGTGGAGTTTACTCAATGCCTACAATGTGTTTATTCTATCTTCATGGTAGCTTTTTTAAAAATGAAAGAAGTAAAAAAGTTGCTATGTTAGGAGTAAAAAGTTATTTGCTGTCAGGAGCATTTGTTCAAATTCCAAAGTATCTATTTAACAGACACCGACCATATCATGGAGATACACCCAATCCAAATATTTGGGATGGTCCTTTTACGGGAGATTATTTCAAATCATTTGTTTCCGGTCATACAACATCAATCTTTGCTGTTGCCACAATTGTTGCATCTGAATATGATGACAATTTAATAGTTCCAATACTTTCTTATTCCATTGCTGGCATGTCTGCTTTATCGCGTGTTAATGATAATAAACACTGGGTAAGTGATGTTTTTGCAGGTGCATTTTTTGGTTATGCAATTGGAAAACTTATTTATAATCAAAATAATTGGAAAATAAATGTTTCTCCATATAAAAGCCATGATTCTGCAGGAATTACGTTACAAAAAGAATTCTAAGATCTATTTAGAAATAATTAATCTCTTTGTTCCGCTAGATGTTCCGTTATAACTAAGTTGATAGAAATAAGTTCCATTTTTGAAATCATTTGCATTAATTACAATAGGTTGATGAGATCTGTCAACTTTTATTCTTTTTACTTCATTGCCTAAAATATTATACAGAACAAAATACCCACTTGAAACATTAGGTGGAAGATTATATTTAATTTGTGTTGACATTTTTACAGGATTTGGAAATGGTTTTGATAAATAGAATGAGTTGTTTCCGATATCATTTACATATAACCCTTCTCCTAAAATACATCTAACACTAAATCCTGATATTTTAATTTCTGTAGCTCTGGTTATTTTTGCTCCTGTGGTTAATAATCTGTAATGCGAATTCTGAGTATTTGCCAGATCTTTTGTTGATGACCAAAAATATCCCAAATCATTTAAGTTATTAAGTGATCCGTATGCGAATCTATAACCAGCTAATAGAGCATCAAATCCTGATGAACCGCCACTTTTAAGTTGTGTCCCTTCATCAGTTCCTCTATTATTACCAAAAGCATCTGCATCAGTTTGGGACATGCCTAATTCCATTTCAAGTATTTTCCATTCGCCATCACTGGGAATATGCCAGCCATTTGGACAAAGACCTTGAACTTTTTCTATTTCAGTATATTTCATTAATTCATTCCATTCATAAAGACCGCCATAAGTATTACAATTTGCTTCATTATTATCATAACAATATTTTTGAGCAATACCATCATCATTCATGTTTGAATGAGGTACTCCAAGGGAAGTGCTTTGTGTAAGGGTTCCATAGTTAAGATTTTCTACAAACCAACATTGTGAGCCAACTTCAATTGTTTTATAAATTTTTCCGTCTCTGGTATCAGTAAAATCATTTCCACATGTGAATATTTGAGCAAATGTACTAAATGTAAAAAAAAGCAAAGTTGAAAATAAAATTGTCTTCATAGCTTTGTAATGTTAATTGTTCGAATTGTGTTTACGCAAACTCAAAGCAGAAAGTTTCATGTATTCACTGAAACTTTTTCACTGAAATTAAGGACTACTGTACTATTAACAACTTTTTTGCCAAAATACTCTTGCCGCTTAAAATTAAAGAGTAAAGACCTTTATCAAGATTTAAGGTGATATTTTTTTCCTGTATGATAGCACTGAAAACTTTTCGGCCATACATGTCAAAAATGGTAATTTCAGAGTATAATTCTTTATTTATTTCAATATTTACAATCCCGTTTGAAGGATTTGGAAATACATTTGCATCACTTTTAAAAACACTTTCAATGTTTGAGCAAGGATCAAATGTAATACTCACGTTAGAGCTATTTGAACAATATTGATTATTTTCTACCCATGTAAAAATATCAGTTCCATAATGGTCGCTTATTATATGAGTATGTGGATTTGCAGTATCTGCAAAAGCAATCCCATTAACCGGTAACCAATAACCTTGAAAAAGTCCTGAATCAGCTTCCAAATCTGTTTCATAACCACAAACAAATTGGGATGGTCCCGCATAAGGATTTGGTGGCTCGAAAAATTCAATAATAATTGTATCGGTTCCTGTACAAGCACCATTTGTTTCGGTTAAGATAAATTCATATTGCCCAAAAGCATTAACAGTAATACATGTATTAGGGTCATTAATATTTGAATAATTTACAAATGCTCCAACCGGAGAAGAATAAGTTGACCAAACGCCTGTAGAATTTGTATCACTTAAAGAAGCATCATTAAAACAATAATCAAGGCTGCAGTTTACCGTGTTGTTTCCGGCAAACGGGTCGCAATTAGTTACCCCTCCAATCCCACTAATAGAAATATTATCAAACCCAACAGAATAGGTTTGAGAATCATTATATCCACAATTTGCATTCAAATAAAATAAAATTGCTGTTTTATCGATATATGGTGTTAAGTCATAAATTACTTCAAATGACACACAATTTCGAGCCTGGTCAAAATATATAGTTTGATTTGTTATGGCATCTTCATAACTGCCATCAATCCACATATTAAAGTAAACTTTATCATTGCCATGATTTGCAAAATAAGAATTTGAAAGCTCGAAACTTAAAATTACAGAATCCAAACCACTGCAATCAACAGCAGGAGTTCTAAGAAAATTCATCCAATAGTTATTCCACGAATCTTGATATCCTGCATATCCACCCGTACAACCACCCGTTGCATTGTAATCAATGGGGATATAAGAATCAGGACCAAACCACACAGATGTTGAAGCAGATGAACCATGAACAATAAAATCGGAATCGAAAGTTTCCGGACCTAATAAAATTTGAGCATTTAATGTAGTAACTAACAAACATAATGCAATTAATATAATTTTCATTTTCTTCGCTTTTTAAAAATTGATCTTTTTGACCCTTTTAAAATATTTTTTTCTATTTCATCAAAATTTTGTTCATCACGATTTAAAATTTTCCAGATATTTGTCCAACCCAAAAATCCCCCAATATTTTTATCATCAATATATATATCAACATCAATTTTTCGTGACACGCTATCATCAAATTTTTCTTCAGGGTAATTTTTATTTACAGCATAAAATTCCACTCCATTTTGCTTACAAAATTCAACGGCTTCGTCCAGCATTGCACCTGTTCTATATGTCCATAAAATTAATTTAAACCCTTTTTTCTGCATTGCTTTAAGTGTTGAAAATGCAAATAATTTTTCTTCTCCAATCTCAGGAAATTTATGTTCAACAATTGTTCCGTCAAAATCTACAGCAATTTTTATATGCATTGTTTCAAATGATTCCATAAAATTATTTTGGGTATTTAATGTTTACAAAAATAATCATTTTTATTATAACCATTTATGTTTTATTACGTATGTAATACTACATTCAATTTAATTTAAAATCTTACCTTCATAAAAAACGCGTAACACGCACACGCACACGCACACACACATACACATACACTTGTGGTGTTTGCGTAAAAGAAAAACTACTTCAATTAATTCTATTGTTAAGCTTAATGTTAATAAGCAACTATTTATTTTCACAGTCGGGACAAAAATATGCCACAGGTGGAAATATTTTGTCTAATGGAGATAGGCTTGGTTCAAATAATTCAGAGGACTTAGTATTCGTAACTTTTGGTATTGAAGGAATGCGTTTGACTAAAAACGGTTTGTTTGAAATTGCTAAAGACTTTAGAATTAAGAGTTTTTCAAATAGTAATCCGGGTCTTTTAACTTATAATTATAATGGACATATATAGCAATTAAAATTTAAGGCATATAATTATAAAGAATATTCAGTTTGTGCATGGAAAGAACCTGAATACCCTGGTTGTGATACAATTTTTGCTCCAGCCTGTTGGAGATTATTCTGTTATGATGGTGATATTCGTGAGGGAAAAAAATGAAATAATCATTGAAATGGAAAAATAACTAAAAGCAATTAATTATGAAAAAGCACTTTTTAATAATCTTAACGATAATAATTCTAATACCTTTTATGGGATGTAAAAAATATCCTGAAGGACATAATTTAAGTTTTCGTTCTGCTGTAAAAAGAATTTCCGGTGTTTGGGAGGTTGAAACATTTTATGTAAATGATATAAATTTAACAATTATGACTTTAGAATTGAATTGGAAAAAAGAAATCAATTTAATTATTATATTGATTTTGATGTTTTTGTGTGGATTTATTTCTCCTGCATTTACTCAAACAGAAGAACAGAAGAATCATGAAAAATACTAGTATTACAGAAACAGATTAAAATATTTTATTTATCCAGGATGAAAACTCTGCTAAGCATTCTAAGATAAAACGGCTTAAGGAATGTTATAGTCATAATTATAGCGCTGGAACACTTTCAACATATGTATTGGTTTGTCTGTCTGAACAATATCTGCACATTTTTCAATAATCTCTATGTTTTGTTGTCTGGTCTTTGTTCCCCACATCATAACCCAAAATCCTGCATCATGTGCATTTTGTACATCTTCCGCAGAAGATATAGCGTTATCGGTTCCAATTCCAAAAGCTCCGATTTTTTGTGCAATCTCAATACTGCTATCCATATTTCCTGTACCTGTAACAAACAGTTTATTTGTTAAACCCAATTCCTGAGCTTTCGTCAAAAATTTTTCTCCACCCTCTATATAGATATTATCTGATATGGAATATTTATCACAGAGATTTTTAATTGCACGCAGGAACACGCCCATGTATGTATCCATATCATCCACATTTTCTGCAAGCTTACAATCAAAAGAAAAGTGCAAATCATTTAGGTTGCGTGTACGACTGAATAAATTATCTACTGTTACTATATACACATTTTGCACCAAACAATGATATTCACAAGCACCAATTTCTACCCATGTATGATCATAAATAGCACCTTCACATGTTGTAGTGAGTTTCATGTCTTTGTCATGAAATAGAACAAGAACACTGTCTTTTGTGATCTGAACATCTATTTCTGTTCCGGCTGCACCAATTCCAAAAACCGGAGTAATACCTTCAAAAGTATTCCCGGGATGCTTATAGAGTTCTCCCATTCCCCTGTGTCCCAGAATTGTAATATTATTTCCATTTAAATTATTAATATCGTAATTTTCAATCTTCTCGATACATGTTGTACATATAAAAAAGATAAGCAACATAAGTAGTGCCGCTTTAAATCTGCTAACAATATGATATTTAAAAAAGTTCTTTATCATTAAAGTTTCAATCAAATTATTCCGAGTACTTGAGATTGCTTGTTTTGATACATTAATCTACATATTCTTTTTTCTGCACCAATGCTAAATAATTGTTTTCAATTATAAGATAGCCCTGGTCGTAACAGAAATAATATGTTTTACCTGTTTTTGTTATATATACATTTGTAAAATAATTAAAATTAAACCCTTTTGCTTCAAGTGTGGTTTTTTTGATTTTTGATTTTCCTTCGGGATTAAATTTTGTTAATATTCTGTGATTTTTACGCAAAATATTATTTACATTTCTAATATAATTTGACAGGTCACGATTAAGTGTATTATTATAAGAATTTCTACACTGATCGGAGCAAAATTTCTTATCAATTCTCCCTAAAAGTGGTTCATTGCAAAATAAACATCTATTTTTTTCTTTCATAATATATCTTGTAAATTTCTGTAAATGTACGAAAAAAACGTTTACAAACGTTTACAAACGGATATTAAACGACTACAAATATTTATTAACCGAATAAAAATTCAAGCTGGTTGTTACTTTGTGCAGTAATTTATTTTATTAATTTTTAAATTTTGTATTATGAATAATTTAAGGAACAGAGTTCAACTTATCGGAAACTTGGGAATGGATCCTGAAGTTAAAGATTTAAACGGAAAAACATTAGCAAAAATGTCATTGGCAACAACCGAAACGTATAAAGATGCGGACGGGAACAAAGTTAAAAACACGCAATGGCACAATTTAATTGCCTGGGGAAATACAGCTTTAGTTTTTAAAAACTATGCTAAAAAGGGTAAGGAAATAGCTGTTGAAGGAAAAATCAATTATCGTTCTTATGAAAACAAAGAAGGTGAAAAAAAGTACATAACAGAAATAATTGTTAATGAAGTATTGCTTTTAAGCTCTAACAAAAAATAAAATTTTTGTTTTAATATTCTAAAAACCCTTGAAAAATATTTTTCAGGGGTTTTTATTTTAGGAAACTTCTATTAATTCAAATAATTTTAAAAGGACTTTTTCTTCTTTTTGCCAATTAAGCTCAGTTGATGTTTTTTTGAGATTTTCTTGCCATATTTTTCTTTTTCCCTTATCAAAAAGCATGTCATTAATTATTTTGGCAAGATATTCCGGTTCATAATTTTCAATAGTTACACCAATCTTAAACCCATTAACAATTTTTTCAATTTCAGGAAACTTTGATGCTAATATTGGTACTTCTGCATGTATGTAATCAAATATTTTGTTAGGAAGAGAATAGTAATAATTCAATCCCAGATTTTGTTCAAGAGATATTCCAATATCGGCTTTAGTGGTTTGTTGTTTAAGCTCTTCAAAAGGTATTTTGCCAAAAAATCTGACTTTATTTGCAATATTAAGTTTTATTGCCAGTTCTTTCAACTCTTTTTCAATATCACCTGTACCTATAATGTGAAATTTAACATTATTGAGATATTCCAAAGCTTTCATTACTTCCTCAATTCCTCTTCCAATATTTAATGCTCCCTGATAAATAATTATTTTTTCCAGCAAATCTTTTTTATTTTCAACATTAATATTTTCAAGCATCGGAATATTCCGTATTGTTAGCATATTAATGCCGTATTTCTTTTTATATTCTTCAGCAATGGTATTACAAACTGTATAGGAATATTTTAGTTTTGGTAATATCCTTTTTTCAATTCCCTGCCACCTTTTTCTGATAAAATTTCTGCCTTGTAATTCGGGAACTTCCGTAAAATATTCGTGACTATCATACACTAATTTTTTATTCCTGATCTTAGAAGCTGTATAATTTCCCAGTAATGTATCAAGGTCATTTGAGAGAAAAATATCTGCCTTAACAAAAAGTAAAAATAAAAATAAGCGGCAATTTAAACAAGCGTAGAATAAGGGACCTTTCTTAAATAATAATCGAAAACGTTTGGTTTTATATTCTCTGTTAATTGGTAAACTATTAGAAATTTTTCTTCCTATTAAAGTAATATTATATCCATTATTGTGCAATGATGTTGCAACTTTATGAACTCTTTGATCTGAAACCAAATCGTTTGAAACGGATATTATTACTCTTTTCATGTGTATTACTTGAACAACAAAGATACTAATCAATTGTATATTGCAATTAAAAACGTTTAGATTTGCTAATTCGTATTTGTTCAATAAATTTGTAAAAAATCTTTTTAATGATAGATATTAAAGAAAACTTTCAGTTAAAAGAATATAATACGTTTGGAGTAAATGCCTCATGTACTTACTTTTTGGAATTTTGTAATGCTAAAGAAATAACATCCTTTTTTAAAAACAATAGATATAAAAATTTGTCACATCTTGTAATTGGTGGAGGGAGTAATATTTTATTTACAAAAAACTTTGAAGGTGTTGTTTATTATCCAAATATCAAAGGAATAAAAATTATAAATGAAACTGATGAGCATTTATTTATTGAGGTTGGAGCAGGAGAAGTTTGGGATAAATTTGTTGAATTTTGTGTAAATAATAATTATTCCGGCATTGAAAATCTCTCATTAATTCCAGGAAATGTTGGAGCAAGTCCTTTACAGAATATTGGAGCTTATGGAGTAGAGGTTAAAAATGTTATTGAAAAAGTTCATGTCGTGGAAATTGAAAATGGAGATATAAAATATTTTTCAAATGCAGATTGTAAATTTAATTACAGAAACAGTATTTTTAAAAATACTTTGAAAAACAAGTATATCATTACTCATGTTACTTTTAAGCTTAACAAAAAACATAATTTCATTACTCATTATGGTAATGTTAATGAAGAACTCAATAAATTTAAAGAAACAAACCTTAAAAACATAAGACAAGCAATTATAAACATTAGAGAAAGAAAATTGCCGGATTACAAAAAAATTGGAAATGCAGGCAGCTTCTTTAAAAATCCTATTGTAGAAAATAATACAGTTGAAAAAATTAAAATAGAGTTTCCTACTGCTCCTGTTTATCCTATTGACGACAAAACTTCAAAACTTGCTGCAGGGTGGCTTATAGATATGTGTGGATGGAAAGGAAAGCAAATTGGAAATGTAGGTGTTTATATTGACCAGGCTCTTATTATAATTAATATAGGAAATGCTACGGGAAAAGAAATCATGGAATTATCAAACAAAATACGAGTTTCTGTTTTAAAAAAGTTTAATGTTAAAATTGAACCCGAAGTAAATATAATATAAAAAAAGCTCCTGTTTTAGGAGCTTTTTTTAAAAGAATTTATGTTTTTTTTATCTAATAACTGTAACAGCGCCCATATACTCATGTTCTTGCCTGTTAACATCTGTTAGTATAACATTCCATGTATAAGTACCAACTTTAACATATTCTCCGGTATTATTATATTTGCCATTCCATCCACCTTCAACTTCAGTTTTTTGATGAGTACCTTCAGGATAAGTTGTTGTTTCAAAAATTAATTCACCCCATCTGTCATATATATAAAGCTGATATTTAGAATGGTCTATGCCTAC
>Ga0307990_1000671_pt1 | contig 29765 bp, 13 predicted proteins | sample EllFjometagen129_FD_203168 | JGI IMG/M metagenome (GOLD analysis project Ga0307990, IMG submission 203168) | Marine microbial communities from Ellis Fjord, Antarctic Ocean - #129 | ecosystem: Environmental > Aquatic > Marine > Unclassified | place: Southern Ocean | collected 2014-10-08
ATATCGATGCCGCCATAATTAAATTTCGTAAAAATATTTTGATAAATTGTTTATCAGTTAATTAAAAATCGAAAAACACAAATTAATACCCCTAATAAAATCGCTGAAGGGTCGGGGCAGGCTGCTTTGCTGCGTTTTTTGGTATCAATGACATGTTTGCGTAAGACACTGAAAACCTAGCTATTAAACAGACCTCTCAGTCGCAAGCTCCTTCGAGGTGACAATGCTTCGGTTTGGGGTGTGGGAGGAGGGGAATCGGGCGCGAAGCGCCCGATTCCCCTCCTCCCAAATCAACCCGTGGACGGGGTCATTTCGACCAAGACACACAGCGGAGCGGTGTGTTGCCGGGAGAAATCTATTCCATAATGTCATCTCCTCATTATGCCCAAATACTTTGGTTGAATTTTGCCAATCACACAGCCAGGTTTTTAAGATGTGAGCAAAGAAAGGCGGGTATTCTGCGCCCGCCTTTCTTCGCCCGGATCACAGTCTTTTCGATCCCGCATCTGTGGCAGAAAAATCTGCATTGTGCAACATGAGCATTGCTTTGGGTCAGGAATTATGGTAGGTATTATTACTTAGTAACTCCCGGTTTTTTCAGCACTTATGCTTATTGTTTAATCCTGCGATGCCTAATATTTTTGTAATCTAAAAAAATATAGATTATGAAAAACCAACATTCCAATCAAAAACCAAACAAAGACAGTATTTTTCCCGGGACAAAGTTTTATCTCGCATCAGCTTTGCTTGTTACCCTTTTCAATATTGGCCTTTGTGCACAAACCGGGCCGGGTGGCGTGGGAAACCGTGATGTTGAAGACAAACTTGTGCTGTGGCTGACAGCCGGCGAAGGCATTACCATGGATGCCAACAATTATGTAAGTGCCTGGAGCGATGGTTCAGGATATGGCAATGATGCATATCAGGTACTCAACAAAAATCCACAATACTCCGAAGTTGCCATTAACGGGTTTCCGGCTTTGAACTTTGACGGAGTGAACGATCAACTGACCATCGGCGGCCATGCAAGCCTCCAACCCGATTTTATTACCATTTTTGCCGTATGCAAGCGCGATCGTACCGGATGGGGCGACATTATTACCCGACCCTACTATGCCTATAGTTCGTGGGACTGGCCTTATACAAGCTACACCCTCAATTCGTGTTGCACTTTCTGGGGAAGCTCCGAAAGGAAACCCTTCTCGCAGTGTGCTGTTTCGGGCGACAAAATAGCGAATTGGGACCCGCCACACGATGAGGTACCGGATGCCACACCCTATATCCATGCAATGGTTTACGACGGCCAGGGCATGGGTTCCTATCTCAACAATGCATCCTCCGAAGGTTATGGAGCTTACATATCTGCCCCCGGCGTTCTTGATTATAATGATAATCTTGCCGATATTTCAATCGGAACAAATAGCTCCTACTTATCAAGCACACCGACCTTCGATCATTTTTTAAAAGGTGATTTGGCCGAAGTGGTCATATACAACGAAGCACTTAGCGAAGTTGACCATATTATCGTAGTCAATGCCTTTGCGGCAAAATATGATATTTCAATCGGATGGGATAAATATGCGGAGCAAGCGGGCTTTGTACATGATGTTATTGGTATCGGGAAAGATGGTGACCAGCATCTTGTATCGAGGGGCGGAAGTTTGTCGCTTGAAGCTGTTTCTTTTTCTGAAAATGTAAGTTATATTTTTGCAGGGCACAACAATTTAAGCACGGCAAAAACCACGATAAATGTTCCTGAAGGCTACAACAACCGGATGGAGCGCACCTGGTATATTGCTTCAACAGGTACAAAACCATCAACGGTAACTTTGGCTTTTCAGCAAGACTATGCCACGGGACAAGATGCCGGGAATTACGGTTTGCTATTTTCGGCCAACAGCGATATGTCGGCAGCCGGCGAAGTAATGAAGGCTACATTGGTAAATGTTGCAGAAAAAACGGTGACTTTTAATGTGGATGCTGCCGGCCTTTCAAATGGATACTATACCCTTGGAAGCACAAAAAATCATTGGAACGGCCAAATCAATTCGTCATGGAATACCGCGGGCAATTGGGAAAATCAACAGGTGCCGGGTTCCACCTCCAATGTTGTGATTATTGCAAACCCGACTGATGATCACCATGCAGAAATGGGTGATGCAGGACTTTTTACTGTTTATGATATTGTAATTGAGGATGGTGCTACACTTACAATCGGGGCAGGAACCACGCTGGAAACCGTGGGGCAGCTTACCAATCAGGGAAACGTATCATCGCTGATACTGGCCTCTGATGCAACGGGTTCGGGGGGCATAATACAAAATACCGCCAATGTTGTGGCCACCGTACAGCGGTATCTTTCGCAAACCAAATATCATTATATTTCGGCTCCTGTTATTGATCAGGCAATTAGTCCTGATTTTATAAACACCCTCACCAATCCCTTACCCGAATCGGTTGATTTTTACAAATATGATGAACCGCAAAGTATGTGGATCAACATCAAAGATGACGATGGATACCTGAACACCGCTTTCGAAACCACTTTTGCTGACTGCCGGGGATATGTTGTGGCATACAACGATGATGATAAAATCAGGAATTTTCAGGGTATCCTGAATACGGATGATCACGATGTGGCTATCAGCCTTAGCACCGAAAAAGGTATTGAAGGCTGGAATATTGTCGGGAACCCGTTTCCGGCTCCACTGGCACTGAATAATGAAGCAGATGCGATCAATAATTTGCTGGCTGCAAACCAAAGTGTGTTGGATGAAGAATATGTTGCAGCATATTTTTGGGATGAGTCGGAGGATTATAACGGAACAAGCAACGATTATGTTACCGTAAACCAGGCGAGCGAGGCTACGTTTTTAAGTGTCGGGCAGGCATTTATGGTAAAAGCCGCCGGCGATGGACTCAACTTTTCATTTGAGAAAGTGTGCAGGAAACATGGCGATGCCGATTTTTACAAAACGAAAGAAGATGATTTTTTAAGACTCTGGTTTACACTTACCGATCCATTGGGAAATATTAATAAAACCCTACTGGCGTTTTCTGCATTTACAAGCCTGGGAATGGATGTTGGCTACGACAGCAAAAAATTTAAAGCAAATCCTCAGATTGCTTTGTATTCCTTGTCGGCTGACGGAAGTGAAGGAGAATTTGCAATTCAGAGTTTGCCCCTTGATTTTTCCGGGATTTCAATACCCCTCGGATTTGAAGTGTTGCATCCGGGGACCTGCCTCCTCCATTGTTTTGGTGCAGGAGAATTTGGTGAAGATACCGAAGTGCTTTTGGTAGATAACTCCCTTAACACTTCCGCCGATCTGCAAAAAACAGAAACTTACGAATTTTCCACCGAAGGTTCGTGTGTAAACCACAACAGGTTTGAAGTGGTGATAAGAAAAAAAGAAGCTGATATCCAAAAACCAGTTGCTGAAAAGAATATCCATATCTCTCTTGAAGGAAATAATATAAAAATCATAAATCCTGAAAACAAAAAACTCCGTGTAGGCATTTTTAATATTTCAGGACAAATGGTCATTAGTCAATCAAATATTAGCAAAACGGCTTTCGTTTTGGATATAACCGGGCTACCCCGGGGAATCTACCTTGTTTCAGCATTTTCCAAAAACACTGTTTTAAGCAAAAAGCTGCTGATAAATTAAGGTCAGTCAGGGTTTGACTTTAAGTCAAGCCCTGACTTCGCTTTACAAGTCAAGCCCTGACTCCACAGCTGCCACTACTTTCCTAATTTTCTCCACACCGCTTACGGCTATCTCAAACTCAGGAATTTGGGGCAAGCCACCCATAAACACTGTCTTCCTTCGGAAATCCATTTTACTATTCACCATTTCCATTCCGGTAAGATGAAATTCCTTAGCGCCGCTTTGCGCGATCATTTTTTTAATGTTCAATTCATTGATGCCTGCCCCGGGCATAATAATGATTCGCCCATTTGCTTGTGTAACCAGTTTTTTAATGAGATCAATTCCATCGGGCGCCTTATTTTGTTGCCCGGAAGTTAGAATACGGTCGGCACCTGATTCAATAATATTTTCCAAAGCTTCAAAAGGATCGGGGGTCATGTCGAAGGCGCGGTGGAAAGTTACTTTCATGGGGTGGGCAAGTTTCACTATTTCCCGGGTTCTTTCCACATCTACAGTTCCATCAGATTTAAGAAAGCCAACAACAACGCCATCGCAACCAATTTCTTTACAAAAACGAATATCTTCCTTAATCATCTCCATTTCCAGATTATCGTACAAAAAATCATTACCCCGCGGCCTTATCAAAACATGGAGTTTGATTTTTAAATATTTTCTGGCTAATTTAATGGTGGCAGGGCTTGGTGTTGTTCCACCTTCGTAAAGATTATCACACAGCTCAACCCGCGTAGCTCCGGCAGTTTGGGCATTTATGGCCGATTGTAATCCATTGGCACAAATTTCTATCATAGCTTGATTTTTTGCAAAAATACATACCTTTACGGATTGCAAAAAAATACTCGTGCAAAAGAGTTGGCAACAATAAAACAAAAAGGAAATGAGATTAATAATAATTACATTGGTTTTTCTGATATTGACATCATTTAAGGCAGACTTGTCCGGGACATGGAACAGGATAGAAAGCAATCGCGTAATTGTGTATTCCAGACCAGAAGGCTTTACAAAAACAAATTCTCCGGACTACCTGAATTTGCAAAAAATATTACTGGAACAGAATCAAATAATAGAATTAATAAATCAAAAATTAAATACAAATTTTGATAGGAAAGTTGAAATTTACCTTTTTAATTTTGACGAAGCAAAGGAAAAAATAGGTACAAATGGGGGAGGATATTGCAGTTCGAAAAAACCGAGGATTTATTTTACATACTATGACGATCCAATTTATAACACGATAAGAAAGAAAAAAGAATACATTGGCGTACATGAAATGGTTCATATAATAACCAGGTATGAACTTGGAGACCATAAAACTAAATTTTTTGGAGAAGGCTATGCAAACGCAATTGATGGAAATTATGGGGCAATTAAAATTGGAGATAGTTTGATAAGAAGAACAATTGATACCACTATGAAGCTTATTGTAAAAAGTGGAAATATTTTGACACCAACAGAATTATTATATAACAATAAAGTACATGAACGTAATTATTATCCACAGGTTGGCTGCCTTGTTAATTGGCTGTTTGCTGAATACGGGGTAGATAAAATTAATGCAATGTTTACCTTAAATGCCAGGCAAATCGACAAGAATTTCGAAAAGATAACAGGAGATTCATTTAAAGAAATGGAAAGAAAGTACTTGCTGCATATTGAAAATGAAGCTTTTTAAAATGTCAAACGCACCATATTTAAACCGTTTTATGAAAAAATACACCAGCTTTGTTTTTTGGTAACTGTTTAGCTGTTTTATCAAACTCTGAGTAAAATGGTTAAAATCACAGACCCCCTCTAACTCCCCCTCAAGGGGGAGGATTCCTGCGCTCTGGCCGTTGCTGTGGCTAGTGCGGCTGGTCTCCCTTCCCTTTTAGGGGAAGGGCTGGGGATGGGGTCATGATGATTTGGAACTTAATAAAGCCACCTAAATAATTACGTTTTTTGTAATAATCCAAAATAAAAACTGATATGATAAGCCCCCCACGTTTAAATCAGGGAGATATAATTGGCATTGTTTCCCCGGCAAAAAAAATTGATGAAGCTCTTGTTCTAAATGGTGTAGAAATCATCCGGAAATTAGGATACAGGGTTAAGTTGGGAAAACATGTGTTGGCTACTGATAATTACTTTGCCGGAACTGACCGGCAGCGCTCATCGGATTTTCAGACCATGCTCGATGATCCCGAGGTTAAAATGATTCTGTGCTCGCGGGGTGGCTATGGCTCTGCACGGATTATTGATAGTTTGGATTTTACCAAATTTATAGAAAGCCCCAAATGGATTGCCGGATACAGCGACATCACCGTATTTCATTCTCATCTCTATAATTTAGGCTTTGAAACCCTGCACAGCATCATGCCCTTGGATTTTCGTGATAATGGAGAAATTTCCAAACCAGTGGTAAAGCTTTTTGAGGCTGCTTCGGGGGAAAGCCCTGAATACCAGCTTAGGCCTTACAAACTAAATAAACAGGGCTCAGCACAAGGTGATATTATTGGTGGAAATTTATCCATCTTATGTAGTATTTTAGGATCTGATTCTGATTTCGATTTCTCGGATAAGATTCTTTTCATCGAAGAAGTTGGTGAAGACCTGTATCGCATTGACAGGATGATGAATACCCTGAAACGCTTTGGCAAACTACAAAACCTGGCAGGGATGATTGTTGGCGGACTTACTGGCATGTCTCCCGGCAATCCGGACTTTGGTAAAACTGCTGAAGAAATTATTTTGAACAACATAGAAGAATTTGATTTCCCGGTGGCCTTTGGTTTTCCAGCCGGGCATTTTGCTGAGAATTATCCAATAATAATAGGCAGAAAAATACAAATTGAAGTTGGGGGAGAAAATGTAGAATTACGAATGTAGAATGACGAGTTACGAATGACGAGTTACGAGTTACGAGTTACGAATGTAGAATGACGAGTTACGAGTTACGAATTACGAATGTAGAATTACGAATTACGAATGACGAGTTACGAGTTACGAGGTACGAATGTAGAATTACGAGTTACGAATAATTCATTCTAAACTCTAAATTCTAAACTCTAAATGCCGGGCTTTGCCCGTGCACCCTCGAAAAATTACGAAAATTGTCCGAAGGACTCCTTTGGAGAAAATTTTCTATTTTTCGGGGCTCTAAATTCTAAACAGCACACCATGTAAATCCCCAACTTATTTACCTCTTTCCAATTCTTCTATACGTTGAAGTATAAATTTGTTTTGTCCTTCCATTTGCTGTTTGAGTTCTTTGTTTTCTTTTTCTAATTTATTAATTATCCCCTGTTGCTCCTGTACCGCTTTCACCAAAGGCACCACAAAAGTGGCATAAGCAATACCGTAATAATTCACACCATCTTTGGGGGCGCATACACCACTAAAATCATATCCTGAGTTTTGGGCGGCTTGCTCTACTTCCTGTGCCAAAAAACCGCTTTGTTTTATTTTTTCTTTGTCGTACTTTTCAGGGTAATCACTTGAATCAACAAGGCCTAACAAATCATTCATTTTGTCAATATCAAAATAGTAGGTAACCGGGCGCAGCTCCATAATAAAATCAAGCCCTTTTACATCTTCTTTTATTTTGTTTTTTGCACTTGTAGAGCTGAGGTCGGTCCATGGGGAGTAGCCTCCTATAGTAACCATAATCACGTTTCCAATTTGTGTATTGTTACTATAATATGGTTTAGAATTATAACCTATACTTATGGTGTTGGAAGTACTAGTATAAGGGGGATGGTAAACTCCTGCATTATATCCAATAGTGGTGTTATAGTTACCGGTTTCGATGGTTTGCATAGTATAATTGCCAATTATAATATTACAAATTCCTGTTGTGTTGGACATATGCGATTGATATCCGATTGCTATGTTATCATTCCCTGTTGTGCTGGAGCTAAGCGACTGATTTCCGATTGCTATGTTATCATTCCCTGTTGTGTTGGAGCTAAACGACTGATATCCGATTGCGATATTGTTTGCCCCTGTTGTATTTAAGGAAAGCGATTGATGACCCAAAGCTGTGTTGTTTGATCCTGACGTATTTGAGGAAAGGGAATGATACCCTGTTGCGGTGTTATAAATTCCTGTTGTGTTGTAATTAAGCGATTGACATCCTGTTGCGGTATTTTCACGGCCTGATGTGTTGTGTTTGAGTGATTGATCACCTATTGCAGTGTTTTTACTTCCAATTGTATTGGAATAAAGAGCTGAATCACCAACTGCCACAAGGTTGTTTGCAATGGTGTTGTTATATAATGCCATTGCGCCTACAGCTACATTTGAATGGCCACTTATGTTTAAATATAGTGCACCATAACCATTTGCCGTGTTTCTTGTACCGCTCGAATTTTTATAAAGGGCAGCATAACCGGTAGCGGTATTTCCATCCCCTGTATTATAATAAAGGGCTTTATAACCAAGAGATACATTTTCGCTTCCGGTTAAATTTAAAAAAGCACTTTTATATCCGAGAGAAGTATTTTTTTCGCCTTCGGTATTTCCATGTCCACTCCTGTCGCCAACAAATGTATTTAGCCCTCCGGAAGTATTATTAAATCCACTTCCATTACCTATGTAAGTATTACCTGTACCTTCGGTATTATTGTATCCGCTTTGGTAACCAACAAATGAATTAATATATCCTGTAGTATTACTATATCCACTCTCACTTCCTATAAAGACATTACTATGACCCTCAGTATTAGAGTATCCGCTTAAACAACCGTTTGCAGTATTGTTATCACCTGTGGTATTGCTCAGAAGTGCCCATGACCCGTTCGCGGTATTATTATCTCCTACGGTGTTTTGTCCCAGTGCAAAACTACCGTTTGCGGTATTGTAGTTGCCTGTTGAATTAAACCTAAGGGCCATCGAACCGTTTGCGGTATTATAATCTCCTTCGGTGTTTTGTTCCAGTGCAAAACTACCGTTTGCGGTATTGTCATCGCCGTTGGTGTTTTGTTGTAATGAATATGATCCGTTTGCAGTATTGCGATTTCCTTCAGTGTTACTATAAAGTGAGTAATATCCATCTGCTGTATTGTAAAATCCAATTGTATTTGAATAAAGTGCTTCACAACCATTAGCTGTATTTTTGAAGCCTATGGTGTTTTGACGAAGGGCAAAAAAACCGGTCGCAGAATTATGCTCACCGGTTGTATTCGAGTAAAGCGAATGATACCCGTGTGCAGTATTACTGTTGGCTGTGGTATTTAAGTAAAGTGAATTAGTACCGCTGGCTGTATTGAAATCCCCTGTTGTATTATGACTGAGTGAATAGTGACCATTAGCCGTATTGTAGTTTCCTGTTGTGTTATTGTAAAGCGAAAAAGATCCGGTTGAAGTGTTACTATGCCCGGTTGTATTGTCGCTAAATGAATAGAACCCACTTGCAGTATTGTAGTATCCGGTAGTATTGGTGTTTCCGGAGTTATATCCAATAAAAACATTATTATTAGCAGATAGGTCATCATTTGTTCCAGCCCCTTCACCAATAAAAACAGAATTTCCGGTGCCTGTTTGCCAGATATGCCCTGCCACATCTAAGATTGCCCCGGGCGAAGATGTACCAATGCCAACATTTCCTTGTTTATAATAAACATTATCTGCATTTTTTCTCCATGTACTTGTGTCGCCACTTGTTTCTGAATACAGGGCGTAAGGCACCGAAAGCAATTCTGATGTTCCCATGGAAACATAAGTGCTTCCGCCTGTGGGATCAATTTCTACTTCCAGAAATTTGGAATTATTGCCCCAGTCAATTCCTGAAAAAGTTCCGATGATTGGTGTCCCGGTTCCTATTTCCAGGTTTACCAAACCGAAATCGTTAGTGGTTTTAGTAAAGGTTTCCTGGTAAATAGTGATTCCACCGGCTTCGGATTCGTGAATGCTGATTCGGATGTCCACGGCCTGGCTTTGTAAAACTTCACCGTCCGAATTTCGCACCACTGCCTGGTACTGGAATGCTTGCGAAACCTGGGCAAAGGAAACAAAAGATATTACGCCCATTAGAAGAATAAGTAATCTTGTTTTCATAGCTTGCTAATTTTTGATTAAAAATTTAAAGCCGTGAATATACGAAATTTGAGAGGGGAAGTCAAGTTTTTCAGCAACATACACCATATACGAATAGTATTCGATGCAATAAGGTATCAAGAAGCAGAGTTAGAGCCGACAAAATCCAAAAGAAAACAAGAGTTCCCTTAACTTTAATCTTTCCTCGTTATCATCGTGGTGCTCTTTGAAGCACTAAGGTGCTCCACCATTGATTCAACTTTTGCCAAACGTGCGTTGAATTCTTCATTCGACTTTATCAATTCCTTTTGCTGTCGCGATAATTCTTGTATAGCGCTGATGCCGATGGTAAATACCTGGTCGTAATCTACCGAGCGGAAATCGTTTACCTCCTTACCAAAAATAAAGAGTTGGATGTAGTGCTCTTTGATGGCGGCAATCCTAAATTGGGTAGGAGAAATAATTTCCAGCACTTCCTGCTGATGTTCTTTTTCTTCGCTATAAAATTTAAGCTTATCACCAGCCTCAAGTTTATGTTCCCCATCCACCGTAACAATCATGCTGTTTGCATTGCGGTCTTGCGTCACATTTGTCGAAAACTTGTAAATATCAGGCACAAAGGCTTTGCTTTGGGAAACTGCCTCCGGGTAAATACTTTCAACCTGCTGGGCGATAAATCCTTTTTTATAAGCGCTGCCTTTGCTCAGCGTATCGATATGCGTATATTCGGTTACTTCAATTTTATTGATTAGGTCTAAATCATCGACTCCGTTACTTACGCGGCAATTGGTTTTTATTCGTTGATCTGAAACAGCATGAAATTCTACTGCCCTGATATTATAATCAGCCCTGATGGAATAATTGGATGATGCCTGGTAAATGTCAACATAAGGAAATTGGTAGCGATGAAAGCAATACCAATGCGTTCCCTGGCCATAAAAACCCTTAACGTACAAATTTCCGTCATTCACTTCGAGATCACCATTTACTTTTAGCTGATTGGTAGAAAAATCACCATATATCAATGGATTAGAAGTATTAGAATTTGCAATGTATAGCTTATTGCTCCCTGTTTCCCAATACCCCGCTTGATATCCTAAAAACACATTTCCTGAGCCCGCAGTGTTCCTGTTACCTGCATGCGCACCAATTGCGGTATTTAAACTGCCTGTTATATTGTCCTGCATGGCATTACCGCCTACAGCTACGTTTTTAGAACCTGAAACATTGTTCTCGAGTGCAAGAAAACCAAGGGCTGTATTTGACTCACCTGTTGAATTGTCCTCAAGCACAGATGAACCTATGCCCACATTGTAATTATCGGATAAATCATCATTCTTCCCGGCATCTACACCAATAAATACAGAACCACCTGAATTTAACGGATTAAGACTAGAGCCTGCCATGAACCACCTTTCTACTCCTCCCAAGTTAAAAGCTATCTTGCTATTGCCTTTCGCTTTCAGTGTAAGGTCCTGATCGGGATTGCTGCCGGCAGCATAAATGGTATTGTAACCAATGCCTATTCCCTGGGTGGCATTGCTGTGCCTGAATTCGATACCATTGGTGTCGGCGTCAATACCGCCTGTTACATACAGTGGCAAACCAGTTGGGTGTGTTCCTGTCCTGGCGCCGGCCTGAATATCCAGTTTATTTGCCGGTGTTGAGGTACCAATGCCCACATTTCCGGTGCTTCTGAAAACACTCCCACTATTTTCCGTCCAGTATGTTAAAGTATTATCATCCGACCAGCTTACACTGCCGCTTCCGTTCGTTTTAAGAAATTGTCCATCGGCGCCATCTATCGAAGGCAATGTATAGTCGCCAATTTTTACCGCACCATTCACCTCAAGCTTCTGGGAAGGTGTGCTGGTGCCAATACCTACATTCCCATTTCCAATAATCCTCATTCTCGATTCAACAGTTACACCATCATTTGTAACAAAGTCGTGTCCCCGGTTACCGGCAGAGTTGAAATATTGGATATAACCTCCGGCGCTCTGTATTTTGTGTACTGTTTCCGACCCACCATCCAGTCGGCGTATCCTGAAACCATCGGCAACAACATCGCCGGTAACATCCAATTTATAATCGGGAATACTGGTTCCCATTCCGACATTTCCAGCAGTGGATAAATAAACATCATTGCCTGATATTGTCCAGTCGCCATCATCATCAGAAGTAGCCGAATGAAGCGAAAACGGAACACTTAACAACTGTGAAGTTCCCATCGACACGTAAGCGGTACCACCGGCCGGGTCAACTTCAATCCCAACGAATTTTGAACCGCTGCGCCAATCAATGGCCGAAAAGGTTCCGCTTACCACAGTTCCATTTCCTATTTCGAGGTTCATCAAACCGAAATCATTTGTAGTTTTGCTAAAGGTTTCCTGATAAACGATGATGCCTCCCGGATCTGAATCATAGATGCTAATCCGAATTCCCAATTCCTGGTTTTGCAACAATTCACCTGCGGCATCACGTACTACTTGCTGGTATTTAAAAGCCTGTGGTGTTTGGGCAGAAGCGCTGATTGTTAATACAGCCAAAATATAAATCAATGTAATCTTTTTCATCTGTCGAATATTTTTATGTGTTTTATTATTTTTTATACCGATTGTTATTTAAAATGCACCATTAATTAGTTTTACTTACCATTTCCAAGTTGTTCGACTTGTCGAGATCTTGCAGTATCGACTCAATATTTTCCAATCGCGACCGGAGTATTTCGTTTTTCATCTTTAATTCCTCGTTCTGCCGCGACAACTCTGTTATTGCGCTAGCACCCAGTGTAAATACCTGGTCGTAATCCACCGATCTAAAATCGTCCACCTCTTTGCCAAAAATAAACAGTTGAACAAATTCGTCGTCAATCGCGGCTACCCTGAATTGAACAGGTGAAATAATTTCAAGTACCTCCTGCCGGTATTCCTCACTATCAGTGTAAAACTTGATCACATCACCCTTTTCAAGCTTATGCTCAACGTCCATGCTTACAAGCAAACTGTTTGTATTGTTATCCTGCTCCGCAGCTATTGAGAAACTGTAAATATCGGGAACGAAAGCCCTGCTCTTTTTAACCGCCTCCGGGTAAACACTTTCCACCTGTTGTGCTATAAAGCCCTTTTTATTTGCACTGCCTTTACTTAAGGTATCGATATGCTTGTAATCGGTAACCTGAATTTTGTTGAGAATGGCAAGGTCGGAAAGGTTGTTGCTACGTTGAAAATTTGTTTTGATCCTTTGGTCGGAAAGGGCATGAAACGCATGTGCCCTGATATTATGGTCAGCCCTGATGGAGTAATTTGAAGCAGCATAATATTTCTCAACATACGGCCATACGTTATTATGATAACAGTACCAATGAGCCCCCTGGCCGAAATAACCCTTTACATGCAGATTGCCAAAATCAACAACGAGATCACCATTTACCTGTATTTTTTTATCAGAAAAATTCCCCTGAATCAAATGTGAAGATGTTACGGAATTATCAATAAGTAGTACGTCGCTGCCAGTTTCATCATCACCAGCATAGCTTCCCATTACCACCATTTTTGATTTAACAGGATTCCATTCCATAGCTGCTTCGTAACCAGCGACTGTATTTCCATCACCACCCTTGGTATTTTCTAATGCATAATAGCCAATGGCGGTATTCGAATTACCCGTATTATTATAATAATTAGCCTCCTTTCCAATCGCCGTGTTGGCGACACCTGTTGTATTAAAAAAGGAATTATAATCCCCTAAGCCAACATTCCCTCCACCTAAAAAAGATGCGTTAAAATAGCCAGCACCTAAGCCAATGTAAACAGTCGTAATAGCACCTGTTGGCTCAAGCCTGGAACCTGTCATGCGCCATAACTCCCATTCTCCCATCTTAAAACTTAATACGCCATTCCCTTTCGATTTGAGTGTAAGGTCCTGATTGGTATTGGTGCCGGTAGCATACACGGTATTATAACCAAAACCTATACCCTGGGTTGCGTTGCTGTGCCTGAATTCGATACCATTGGTGTCGGCGCCAATAGTATCAGTTACATAAAGGGGTAATCCCGTGGCGTGAGTTCCTGTCGTGGTATCGACTTGAATATCCAGAATATTTCCCGGTGTTGAAACATCAATACCAACATTTCCGGTATCTCTAAAAATATGACCACTACTTTCTGTCCAGTGCGACAGGGTATTATCATTTGACCAACTTACACTTCCGCTTCCGTTTGTTTTAAGAAATTGTCCATCGGAGCCATCTATCGAAGGCAAGGTATAGGCACCAATTTTTACAGGGCCATTTACCTCTAATTTCTGGGAAGGAGAGGATGTACCTATGCCAACCCTTCCATTGCCTATAATCCTCAACCTGGATTCAACTGTATTGCCATCGTTGGTTACAAAGTCATGCCCACGGTTACCGGCAGCATTAAAATACTGGATATAGCCACCGGCATCTAAAAGCTTGTGAACGGTTTCAGACCCATCATTCTGTCGACGTATCCTGAAGTCATCTGCAACAGCATCACCGGTAATATCCAATTTATAATCCGGAGCAATGGTTCCCATTCCAACATTTCCGGTAGGGGATAAATAAATATCATTGCCAGACTTGGTCCAGTCGCCATCGTTTCCACTTGTGGTGGCATGAAGTGCAAATGGAACACTGAGTAGTTGTGATGTTCCCATCGAAACATAGTTGTTGCCGCCCGTCTGGTCAAATTCAAGTTCGAGGAATTTAGTATTGTTAGCCCAGTCAATGGCAGAAAAGAGTCCGGTTGTTGGTGTGCCGTTTCCTACTTCAAGATTAACCAAACCAAAATCGTTGGTGATTTTGGTAAAGGTTTCCTGGTAAACGATGGCGCCTCCGGCAGTATTTTCATGGATACTAATGCGGATACACACCTCTTGGTTTTGCAGGGGTTCTCCGGCATTGTTTCGGACTACTGCCTGGTAGTGGAAGGCTTGTGGGATTTGGGCTAATGCAGAAATTGCAATCGCAAGTGCCATGCATAATGTGAATGTATTTTTATTCATCTTCGTTTCTATTAATTTATAATTCTTGTGAGGTAATCATAATGTTGCTGTTGACGATCAATCAATCTTTGCTGGCTTTCAATCATCCCATGCTGCTTATCTACAAACTCATCGAACTCCTGCCACAGAACTGGAAAGAAACTAAGCGCAACAATCTACCACACTAATGTAAATGTAGATCACCCAGAAATCGTAACTCAGATTCTATACTGAATTGGCAGACGGGGTCCAAATTCACTTATCATTATTCATCCATTAAACAACGGACACTAAAACCGAATTTGGGTTGGCCGTTGTACCTGTATATTTTTGGCGTGTTATGTGACAAGGCTCTTTTCCAGCCATATTCACCTTGAGAACTGGAGTTCCAGAAGTGTGCATCTTCTGTGACGTAACTAGTACTACCATGTGTATCACGATAGCCGGCAGGAAGAGCAGTAAAACCATAAAGGTCTGTTCCGTTACCGTTACTGTACCAGCCATTTGTAGATTTGAGGTTATCTCCGGCATCAAAACCACGCCATTCCATGGATGAGCTGCATGAAACTGTATAGGTGTCAACCCAATTCTCCAATACACACCATTCACTGTCGGTGGGTATATGCCATCCTGTCGGGCAAATGCCTTGTGTGCCTGGGGTTGTAATGTATTGCATCATTTCGTTCCATTGGTATAATCCGCCGTATGTATCACAGTAACTTGTATCGTTGTTATAGCAGTACTTTTCAATTATGCCATTATCAGTTTGGTCGGCATCTTTGTGTATCCGGGATCCGGTGTTCAGGTTTTCAGCCATCCAGCACTGGAATCCTATTTGTACAGAGTTGTATACGTGGCCATCAATATCTGTAACAGGCCGTCCGCATACATATGCCCCAGGACCAAGGAAAGCGGACATTACCGGCGCTCCCGGGCTAGTACCTGTTTGTGCCACCGGTATTACTTCAAAGCTGATGAATTTACCTACATCTGCCGGCGCCTGCATTGTATAAGTTATTGCGCTGGCTCCGTTGATGGCTTCCTGGTTGCTACCTAAATGATCATCTGCCCTGTACCATTGATAAATTGATGTGCCTTCGGGATCATTGTTATTATCAACATAAGTGTAGGAACCTGTGAGCATATCCCCAGCCATCATATTCCCACTAAAACTAACATTTGTTGCTTCAGGGGCCTGATTGGGCAATACGCCTTTAACGCAACGAACACTGAAACCGTAATCCTTAAAATTAGTAGCCCTGATTACCTGAGCTGCATCGGAGAACAGTTTCCGGCACCAGGCAGACGAACCACTCTCAGTCGATGACCAAAAGTAACCTTTGACCTGGATGTTTACGAACGATGCATTGTTATATGGGCGCAGGCCTCCCGGGAGACCTGTAAATCCACTCGAATTTGTTGCGCCTGTATTGGGTGGATTCCAATGGATGGTGCCGGCTTCTTTCAGTTTTCCTCCTCCGTCAACACCTCGCGGGCCTGTGCTGCTACAGGTAATTGTGGGATCAACCTCCTGTTCCATTGTACACCAGCCGGCGTCAGTGGGTATATGCCATCCTGTCGGGCAAATACCTTGTGTACCGTAAACTACTGAGTATTGCATGATTTCGTTCCATTGGTACAGTCCGCCGTAAATATTGCAGTTGCTGGTATTGTTGTCATAACAATATTTTTCAATAGTGCCATTGTCTGTCTGGTTAATGTTACCGTAAATCATGGTACCAATGTTTAGATTTTCAGCCATCCAGCACTGGGTCCCTATTTGAACGGTATTGTAAATATTACCATCAAGGTCTGAGATAGGTTCTCCGCAATATGGATTTACCGACCCCTGGAAAGAAGACATTACTGTTGTTCCGGGGCTTACGCCTGTTTGTGCCACGGGTGTAACTTCAAAACTGATGAATTTGTTTTCATCAGTTGCCTGCAGGGTATAAGATAGTTCAACAGCCCCGCTAATGGCTACCTGGTTGCTACCGGAAGCATCGTCTGCATGGTACCACTGATAAATTGATGTACCTTCCGGATCGTTATTAATATCAGAGTAAACGTAATTACCTGTGAGTGTTTCCCCAACAGCTATTGCTGTACCGTAAAAACTAACATTTGTTGCTTCAGGGGCCTGATTGGGCAATACGCCTTTAACGCAACGAACACTGAAACCGTAATCCTTAAAATTAGTAGCCCTGATTACCTGAGCTGCATCGGAGAACAGTTTCCGGCACCAGGCAGACGAACCACTCTCAGTCGATGACCAAAAGTAACCTTTGACCTGGATGTTTACGAACGATGCATTGTTATATGGGCGCAGGCCTCCCGGGAGACCTGTAAATCCACTCGAATTTGTTGCGCCTGTATTGGGTGGATTCCAATGGATGGTGCCGGCTTCTTTCAGTTTTCCTCCTCCGTCAACACCTCGCGGGCCTGTGCTGCTACAGGTAATTGTGGGATCAACCTCCTGTTCCATTGTACACCAGCCGGCGTCAGTGGGTATATGCCATCCTGTCGGGCAAATACCTTGTGTACCGTAAACTACTGAGTATTGCATGATTTCGTTCCATTGGTACAGTCCGCCGTAAATATTGCAGTTGCTGGTATTGTTGTCATAACAATATTTTTCAATAGTGCCATTGTCTGTCTGGTTAATGTTACCGTAAATCATGGTACCAATGTTTAGATTTTCAGCCATCCAGCACTGGGTCCCTATTTGAACGGTATTGTAAATATTACCATCAAGGTCTGAGATAGGTTCTCCGCAATATGGATTTACCGACCCCTGGAAAGAAGACATTACTGTTGTTCCGGGGCTTACGCCTGTTTGTGCCACGGGTGTAACTTCAAAACTGATGAATTTGTTTTCATCAGTTGCCTGCAGGGTATAAGATAGTTCAACAGCCCCGCTAATGGCTACCTGGTTGCTACCGGAAGCATCGTCTGCATGGTACCACTGATAAATTGATGTACCTTCCGGATCGTTATTAATATCAGAGTAAACGTAATTACCTGTGAGTGTTTCCCCAACAGCTATTGCTGTACCGTAAAAACTAACATTTGTTGCTTCAGGGGCCTGATTGGGTAATTCTCCTTTTATGCATCGAACACTGAAACCGTAATCCTTATAGTTATTATGCCGTATTACCTGCGCAACATCGGAGAACAATTTCCGACACCAGGCAGACGAACCACTCTCATTCGACGACCAAAAGTAACCTTTGGCATGGAGGTTTTCGAACGTCGAGTTGTTATAGGGGCGTACTCCTCCGGGGAGGCCTGTAAACCCACTCGAATTTGTTGCACCTGTATTGGGTGGATCCCAATGGATTGTGCCGGATTCTTTCAGTTTCCCCCCTGCGTCAATACCCCGCAGGCCGGTGCTGCTACAAGTAATTGTGGCATCAAGCTCCTGCTCCAAAATGCACCACTCGGCGTCAGTGGGCAAATGCCATCCTGCCGGGCAAATACCTTGTACGATATTTATGTTGTAGTTCATCATTTCATTCCACTGGTACAAACCGCCATAAGTATCGCAGTTGCTGGTGCTGTTTCCATAACAGTATTTTTCAATAATTACATTGTCTGTCTGGCTAATATTACCGTTTATCATGGATCCAATGTTCAGGTTTTCTGCCATCCAGCATTGGGTCCCTATTTGTATGGTGTTGTATGATTGCCCACCATACGAAAAGGGAATTCCACAATATGGCAGGACGGTTACTGAGAATGTACAAATGCCACCGGTGCCATTTGCAGTGGCGGTAAAATTGTCGGTTTGGGCTGTAACAGGTGTACCTGTACCTTCAAGCTTTACCTGTACCGTGCCTGTTGTGTCAAAAAAACCGCTTCCACTAAAGCTATAACCGTTAAGGGTGTTGGTTGTAATGCTCCATGTACCTGTTTCAGTAACGACAGCATCAAGAGTTAAGGTATTGGAAGTATTAAGTGCACCCCTTTCTTCGTAAATTCCGCTTACCGTTGTGTTGGCGCAGGAACCACCAGTGCCGATGTTATAATCTGCAACCGGTGTGCCTGCATTGTCACATATTTCTATCCAGAACCATCCGGTATAAAAATCCAGACATTTGGTTGTTGTGTTGTAAATTACAAGACCTTCGGCAGGTGAACTTATGGCATTCCTCTCTGCATTTGTCATTCGTGGGGGCAAAAGCCCTTTAGTATTACTGTTCAATTCCAATACAGAGGAAGCATCAGGACTTGTAGTCCCTATCCCTACATTCCCCCGGTTATAATAAATATCAGGTGCATTTTTTTGCCATGTGGAGGTATCGCCGGTGGCGCCTGAGTATATTGCATACGGTACAGAAAGCAGTTTAGAGGTTCCCATGGAAATATAGTTTGTTCCTCCGGCCGGATCAGTCTCTATTTCAAGGAACTTTCTACAGGTGCTCCAGTCAATTCCCTCAAATGAACCAATTGTTGGTGAGCCGTTTCCTATTTTTAAGTTTACCAATCCAAATTGATTTGTTGTATCGGAAAACGTTTCCTGATAAACAATGGTTCCGCCAGCTGTGGCATCGTGAATACTTATTCGGATTCCAACGGCCTGGCTTTGCAACACTTCACCGGCAGCATCGCGCACAACGGCCTGGTACTTGAAGGCTTGCGGGGGTTGGGCAATAAGAAGAATTGCACATAGTAAAAATGTACATGTAATTGTGAGTGCTTTCATATTTGTTTTTATTAATGAGTAAATACTAAATTGGACATGCTGCCTATTACCTGGTGTAAATCGCCAACTTATTTAATCCTTTCTAACTCTTCTACACGTTGAAGTAAAAATTTGATTTGTTCTTCCATTTGCTGTTTAAGTTCTTTGTTTTCTTTTTCTAATTTATTAATCATCCCCTGTTGCTCCTGCACCGCCTTTACTAATGGCACAACAAATTCTGCATAACGCAAACCGTAAAGGCCGGATTTGTATTTGGGCGCATCCACACCGCTAAAGTCATATCCGATTGATTTTGCAAGTGATTCAACATCCTGGGCAATAAATCCTGTTTGGATCATAGCTGCTTTTCCTATTACTCCTTGTTTGAGTTTTGCATCATTCATTAAAGAATCTGGAATATGGAGGAAATTATCTAATTTTTCTACATCAAGGTTATATGTAACCGGTTGAAGTTTTAGAATAAAATCCAAGCCAGGTACATCTTTACTAATATTCCTTTTGAAGCGTTTATCTGAAATATTTGTCCAGTTTTGATATCCCCCAATGCTTGTTATTGCTGAGTTGCCAATTCGAACCTGGTTGTGATCCCAAACAGTTGCCTGATTTCCGAGTGCCATACTGTTTGAAAGATCAATGGAATTCGTCCAGTCAAAATTGTCGGATGCATAACCTACAAATGTGCAATATGAATTTCCTGACATTAAATCGCCGGCATAAGCTCCAAGTGCCACATTTTTTTCGCCTGTGGTATTATTATACATCGCATAATAACCATTTGCAGTATTCCTGTTTCCTGTAGTGTTTTCATATAGACTATATCGGCCATTTGCAGTATTATTATAACCACTGCTATTATGGCGTAGCGATTCGAAACCGATGGCGGTATTTCCATTGCCGGTTAAATTATGTGAAAGCGCAAAATACCCCAGAGCAGTATTTTCTTCACCAACTATATTTGAGAACATTGTCCGGTAGCCAATAGCAGTGTTATATGAAGCAGTGGTATTGTAATAAAGTGCCGCCGAGCCTACCGCCGTGTTTCTTTCGCCGGTTGTATTGGATTGAAGGGTATTGTCACCATAAGCGATATTGTGCGATCCTGTCGAATTCGAGAAAAGGGCAAGATAACCAGTGGCAGTATTTGAGGATCCAGTTGTATTTAAAGCCAGTACCGAAGACCCTAAAGCAGTGTTGAGGTTTCCTGTTGTATTATTAAGAAGTGCAAAGCTGCCGAATGCTGAATTATTGAAGCCGGTGGTATTGTCGTTAAGTGCCGAGGTTCCGTTTGCCGTATTGCTATTGCCGGTAGTATTGCTGTGAAGTGCTTTGTGGCCGCTGGCTGTGTTGTTGTCGCCTTCCGTATTCGAATAAAGGGCTTCGAAGCCGCTGGCTGTATTTTCTTCGCCCGAGGTGTTAGAATATAGCGATTGGTAGCCGGTTGCTGTATTATCGTTTCCGGTTTGATTTGAAAAAATGGCTTTGTACCCGTTAGCAGTATTGTAATTACCCGTTGTGTTGTTATATAATGACATATAGCCGCCAGCAGTATTCTTATCGCCCGTGGTATTGTTGAATAGCGATTGATAGCCATGAGATGTATTTGAGTGCCCGGAAGTGTTGGAGTAAAGTGATTGAGATCCGATAGATGTGTTACTGGAACCATATGTATTAGCATATTGAGATTGGTAGCCAAATGCAGAGTTTGACGATCCAATTGTATTTGTATATAGTGCTTGACAACCGTTAGCTGTATTTTTGTTTCCAAAAGTGTTTTCCCGAAGGGCAAAAAAACCGGTTGCTGTGTTAAACTCCCCGGTGGTATTTGTGTAAAGCGAATGATACCCGTGTGCCGTATTGCTATTAGCTGTTGTATTGGAGTAAAGTGAATTGGCCCCGCTTGCTGTATTGAAATCTCCTGTTGTATTATGGCTAAGTGAATAATACCCTATCGCGCTATTGTAGTTTCCTGATGTGTTTTGGTAAAGCGAAAAAGAACTGGTTGAAATGTTACTATGCCCGGTTGTATTTTCCTTAAATGAATAGAACCCGTTTGCCGTATTGTAATAGCCTGTTGTGTTAGCATTCCCTGAGTTAAATCCAATAAAAACATTGTTATTTGTGGATAGGTCATCATTTGCTCCAGCCCCTTCACCAATAAAAACAGAATTCCCCGTGCCAGTTTGCCATATATGCCCAGCCACGTCTAAGCTTGCCCCGGGCGAAGAGGTGCCAATGCCAACATATCCCTGGTTATAATAAATAGTATCTCCATTTATTTTCCATGCAATTGTGTCGCCACTTGTTTCTGAATACAGGGCGTACGGCACCGAAAGCAATTCAGAAGTTCCCATAGAAACATAAGTAGGGTCACCACCCGGGTTAATTTCTACTTCCAGAAATTTGGAGTTGTTTCCCCAGTTAATTCCTGAAAAAGTTCCGATGCCTGGTGTACCACTTCCTATTTCCAGGTTTACCAATCCAAATTGATTTGTTGTATCTGTAAAGGTTCCCTGGTAAATAATGATTCCGCCGGCTTCGGATTCGTGAATGCTGATTCGGATGTCCACGGCCTGGCTTTGTAAAACTTCACCGGCAGCATCGCGTATCACTGCCTGGTAGCTGAATGCCTGGGGGGATTGGGCATAGGAAATAACTGTTAATACACCCAGTACAAAAAAGAGTAATCTTGCCTTCATGTCATTGAATTTTTGGTTGGAAAAAATTAAAGGCTCGAATATACGAAAAAAAAGAGGGGATGTCAAGTTTTTATGGAATGCTGAATGCAATGTTCTGAAGAATTATTACTATTTTTATCCATAATTATTAAAGCTATAATTACAAGCAAATCAAAATCTAATTGGTATAGTTGAAAAGGACGAGTTACGAATGTAGAATTACGAATGTAGAATGACGAGTTACGAATTACGAGTTACGAATTACGAATTACGAGTTACGAATTACGAGTTACGAATTACGAATGACGAGTTACGAATGATGAGTTACGAATGATGAGTTACGAATGTAGAATTACGAGTTACGAGTTACGAATGTAGAATTACGAATGACGAGTTACGAATAATTCATTCTAAATTCTAAATTCTAAATTCTAAACTCTAAATTCTAAATTCTAAACTCTAAATTCTACATTCTAAATTCTAAACTCTAAATTCTAAACTCTAAATTCTAAATTCTAAATTCCAAATTCTACATTCTAAACTCTACATTCTACATTCTAAAATCTAAAATAAATTAATCATGGCAGACCACAACGAAACAGGCATTAAAGGCGAAGAGCTTGCCGAAAAATACTTAAGGAATGCAGGCTATAAAATCCTGGAAAAAAACTGGCACTTCGGAAAAAATGAAATCGACATCATTGCACGCGATGGTGATTTTTTGGTAATAGTGGAGGTGAAAACCCGCCGCACGGCCAACTTTGGCGAACCCGAAGAATTTGTTACCCGGGCCAAACAACGAGCGCTCATCAAAGCTGCCAACGGTTACATCATGATTAAAGACCTTGACCTGGAGACCCGTTTTGATATTGTGAGTGTGCTCTACAACGGGAGTTCATACACCGTGAAGCAAATTACCGATGCTTTTTATCCTATTGTTTAAAACAGGCAGTTCGGTGAAATTTTTGGAATCTGGAAATTTGATAATATTAAATTATATTAACTTTGAATTAAGCTTGTACATTCTTTCAACATCAAAACATTATGAATAAAATTTTGATCATCATCTTCGCCTGGCTTGCTTTTGGTTTTTATGGCCATTCGCAAAATAATGAATACATTGTATTTACCGCCTATCAAAATTTTAATTCGCGCTTATATGTTTTGGAAATGGACGGTACCGTGGTGAATTATCACGAATATTTAAACTACCGCTTGCAGGATATGACCGTGATAAATAACGAAGTTTTTGTTTCTGATGCATTCATTCCCTGCGTTTACAAAGTTGATATATACACTGGAGAACTGGAGTTGATTGTACATGATACGTGGCTGTTTTATTTTTATGGACTGGCCTGGGATGGTAACTATTTTTATGTTAACGAATGGGATTTAAACCGATACGATATTACGGGGCAAAAAGATGGTACTGCCGATTTCGATGAAGATGTGATGGGGGCTACCTTTGCCAATGGCTGGTACTGGATGTTGAACAACGAAAATGAAATTAAATGCTGGGATTTTGATGCCTGGCCAGATCTGCTGGAAATACCGGCCCAGCACTTTTTGCCACCCACGCCCGATTGCAGGGGATTATGGTACGATGGAGAATACTTCTGGACAGCAGAATCGGTAGAAAACAATATTGGGAAAATATACCGTTTCGATTTCGATGGTCAGGTGCTTGAGCAATGGAACGCTCCGGCCTTTAGGGGATGGGGAGCCTGCAAGGTGGATGTCCCACCGCTTGCAGTTGCCGGAAACAACAATACTTCTTTTGAGATGACTGTTTCCCCAAATCCGGCAAAAGACTTCTTAAATATCTCTTTCACCATCGATCATCCGGGCATGGTAACACTTTTGATACACGATTTGGAGGGAACAGTTGTTCAGCAAAAATCAATAGCTACTTTTCCAATTGGCAAACATACCTGCAAATGGGCAATCGAACCAAATATTAAAATAGGAACCTACATCATTGCCATGCGATTGAATAATTGTGAGCTACGCCAAAAAATCATTGTCAGCCACTAACAGAAATCTTTAACCTGAAAAATTCATGAATTTTTCACTCTGTCGGCTATTTAGTGCTTGTCCATAGAGTCGACTTTTTCGATTAGAGGCTATAAAGTTTCCCGCAGATTTCGCTGATTAGCGCAGATTTTATCTGCGCTAATCAGCGAAATCTGCGGGAAAAATTACTAAAAAGACGGACACTATTTAGCCGGCAGAGCCGAATTTCCAAAGGAAATTCGAGGGTTAACCCCCGAAAATATTTATTTTAAATATTTTCGGCCTTCGGTGATTAATTCACAAATTCAACGAATTTGTGAATTAATCAGGTTAAGAATCAATTATCAAGGCTAATTCTTTTTTCCATTTCTTGGCAGGAATAATTATTTTTCTAACTTTGACCAAATTTACTATTTGATGTATTGTTGAAAAACCAAGACCTTCAAAATCAAAAAGGTTCTGAAAAAAAAGATCAGAAACCACCCATCGATCCTGCCAAACGTAAAAGGAGAAGGAAGTTCATTATCTATACATTTTCCATTATTGCCTTTCTCGTTTTAATTGTTCTTCCGATTCTAATCAATATTTTTGCCGACAGAATTATTGGCCGCACACTGAGTGAAATTGTTCGCTACGAAACTAAAGACAATTATAAACTTGGTTTTGCTGATGTTGGAATCAACGTTTTTAGCCGCGTTATAACTTTCGACAGTCTTTTACTGACCCGCGATTCGGCTTTCATCAATACCGATTCCATTCCTGATAATTTTGTAATTGAGTTGGCCGTGCCTAAAATTCACCTCAAAGGAGCAAGCTGGCTCAGGGCGATTTTTTCGGGCGAATTAATTATCGATGATTTTTTTATCGAAAATCCAAGCATTGATATTTCCCTTGCTCATTTGCAAAAAGATACATCGCTTGTTAGGCCGGATAATGATACGCTGGGAATTAGAATAAATAAATCCTATTCATACATCCATCGCTATCTCAACTTGCTTAGGGTAAACAATTTTATGTTTAACAAAGGGATAGTTGATGTTAGAATCAAACATAAGTCGGGCGTTGATACGCTTGAAATGAGGAACTTTTTCATCGCTTTCAAAAATTTCCATCTCGATTCGCTGGCACATCTTAAAACCGAAAAACTGTTTTTTTCTGATAGCCTGGGCTTAAACATCCATGATGGCTATTTTAATTATCGAACTGTAAATCATGAAGTATTATTCGGCCATCTGGATGTTTCTTCTGCACATGGCAATATTTTAATCAGGGATTTAAAAATTGAACAGGATACTTCCCGATTTTTAAATGATTCGCTCAGTTGGTTTTTGGTAAATGTTGATGAGGTAAAGTTAATAGGCCTCGATTACTATAAGATGTTCGAATCTGATGGGCTCTTTCTAAAGCAAATTGAAATTTCATATCCTGAATTTTCTTTTAAGCCAAAATCTAAAAAACCTGACGAAAACAGCCCTGACGAAGATATTCGGAAGATAATTTACAAAAGTTTCACTGATTATTTTGAACCTGTGGATATTGGAGCAATTAAGTTGATGCATGGAAAGTTGCTATTTCCGGGAAATGCTACGGCGGGCATAAACAACCTGATCATTCCCGATTTCAACATTACCATTCAGCATTTTTTAATCGATTCTACAAGTTTTGATAGCAGGCAACAATTCTATTTTATTGATGATTTGATTTTCGAGAGTAATAATCAGCAACTCGATTTTGATAAATCAGGCTTGAATGTGTCTCACAAAAATTTGATATTTAACACTGCTGAAAACACAATTCGTTTTGAAGACTTGAAAATCGATGGCGATGGAGTAGCGCCTCATAATAATTATATGCTGGAAATTCCCGAATTTAAAATTGTCAGTAATGATCTTAAGCATGATATTCTGGATCATTCACTCGATTTAAAACTCGTTGAGTTGAAAAATGCGAACGTTAATATTCAAATAGCTAACAAAAATCAGGCTTCGAATGCACCGGATATTTACAATCTATACCCTCAAATCAAAAGTTTTTTAAAGTGGCTTGAAATTGAGCATCTAAAAATTGTTGGTGCCAATGTTGGGTTTTTACAAGGAAATCCTAATAAAAATAAACTAAAGCTAAATGGTGTTTTTGATTTTGATCTCAATAATTTTTCGTTGGACAGTAATAGTTGGAAAAAGGATGAGATTTTCTATGCCGAATACATTACTTCCAACATTCGCAATTTATCAGTGGAGTTGCCTGCAACAAATCAAAAACTTTCTTCCGGTTCATTATTTATGGATACCCAGGCATCATCACTAAGCATAGATAATTTTCAACTGGATACACTTTTGCAAAGTTCAAAATATGCCCATAAACAAACCAACACAATATTGATGAAGATAGGGCTGGTAGGATTTGCCGGTGTTAATTTTAAATCATTGTATCGTAATAAGGGTTATTTTGTTGATTCTGTATTAGTTCAAAAATCCGAAATAGCAATCATAAAAAATCAGCTTGTAAATTACAATCCGGATGCCCGAAAAAAAGAAATGAATTTTAGGGTGGGGGAGATTGCTTTTAAAGATGGGTCGCTGGTTTTGATTGAAAAAAATAAACTGGACACGAATTTTAGTATCAGAAATTATAATCTTTCTCTTGGCGAACTATTACCTTCAAACGACCTTTCGGGCAGGATGGCCGCGGCTGACAAATTTGAAGCTACATGCGAAAATATCCATTTCGTGTTTCCTGGTAAAAGCCATGATTTAATGGTTGATGAATTCCACATTTCATCTACAGATTCATTAATAATGGCAAGCAACCTGGATATTCATGCCATCAATACTCCTGGCCATGAAAGTAAAGGTCTCATACATTTTAGCTTGCCCGAATTATCAATTCAGTCCATCCCGGTTTTTGATTTTTATCACGATCGTAAATTAAAATCAAAACTTATCAAACTTGAAAGCCCGGAATTGGTTTACCAAAATACAGCAGTAATTCAGGGAACAACTGGCAGTTTTCACGATTTCGATCCTAATGTCATAAAAATTGAATTGCTTAAGCCCCTGTCGATGATTGCTGTTGACAGCTTTGAGATTTCGGGAGGGCAATTTGAAATGCTTCAGGGTAAGGACTATGAAACCGGAAACATAACGCAAATTGGCGGACTTAACCTAAGCATCACCAATTTCGATATCGATTCCACAACTCAGATGACGACATCAAACATTTTGTTTGCCGAAAATATTCACCTGCTTATCGATTCCATCGTGAATAAGACCCCTGAAAAAGGGGAAACCATTTTTGCCGGGAATATTAGTGTCTCCAGCTCCGATAATTCATTTTTTGCCGGACAAATAGAAGTTGAATTTTTCCAAAAGAATCCTCAACCCGAAAAATCGAAGTTGGATCTTGGACAGATATCGCTGGAAGGGATTGATTATTATAAATTGTTTTCGGATAAGAAAATTGATTTTGATAAACTTGAAATTTATAAGCCTGATTTGTTGTTTACCCGTTTTGTTCCCGGTAAAAAAGCACAAACCGGAAACCGGGAACAATTTGATGCTTATCAAATAATATCAAAGCATTTTAACGAAATAAAAGCGAATGAAGTTAAAATTGATAAGGCAAAATTAAAAGTCAGAGACAGGGTTAGCGGAAAAAGCAGGGCTTATCTGTTCGAGAAATTTGATATTGAAATCAAGCATATTTTAATCGATTCAAGCAAGCGGATTTTCGGAAATAAATTTCTTTACTCCGATGATATTCGTTTTGATATTTATAATTTTACCGAGGTAACTCCTGATTCACTTTATACTTTTGGAGCATCGCGTATCAATTTTTCAAGCAAACATGCAATGCTTAATGTTGATTCGGGATTTTGCAAACCAAATTTTATTGATACTGTTTTTGCTGCAAGAGTCGGTGTTCAAACCGATAGATTCGACCTGGCATTTAATCGCCTGAATTTTTCTAACATCAGGCTACTCGATTTTATTACTAAAAATACTTTATGGATCGATAAAGTTGAACTTGAAGGTTTGCTTGGCAGCGATTACAGGAATAAACAATATCCGTTGCCTGAAAACCATTTTCCGAAATTACCGGCAACGGCTTTGCAGGATTTGGATTTTGACCTGATGGTAGATACCTTAAGTGTTGAAAATTCATATTTTACCTATCGTGAATATTTACCTCCTGCCCTTGAAAATGGAACAATTTGGTTTTCGAAAATTAATCTGACGGGTAGAAACATTACCAACAATCCTACATTATTTAATTCCGATACTTTAATGCGTTTCAATGCTAATGCTTTGATGATGGATAAAGGAGATTTGACTTTAAACCTGGCATTTGATGTTAAAAACGAAAATAATTATTTTACAGTAAATGGAGTAATAAATAGTATAGATCTTACCCATTTAAATCCTATGCTTGAAAATGCTGCATTTGTAACAGTTACAAAAGGTAAAAATGATATGCTTACTTTTAAATTTTCTTCAGAAGGAACGCTTGCTGAAGGTGAAATGCAATTTGAGTATAGTAAATTGCACATCCGTTTAATCAGTAAAAAAGATTTAACATCCAAAGGATTGGGAGAGTCGCTTGCATCGTTTATTGCCAATACTTTTGTAGTAAGGCGCAACAATCCAAAATTTCCGTTTGGGATGAGAGAGGGTGATATTTATTTTAGAAGAGATACCACGAAGTCTTTTTTCAATTACCTCACCAAATCTACACTCAGTGGTGTAAAGAAAACCATTCGTGGGGGCAACGAAAAGCGAAAGGAGGAGCGCCAAAAACGCGAGAGGTTCCGTCAGGTTAAACGGGAGGGTCGGCTCGATGATAAGTCGATGCGCGAATTTAACCGTGTACAAAAAAAATTAATTAAAAAGCAATAGGGGCAATAATTTCACTTCTATTATTTTTGGGCGAATTTACCAATGTCGAAATCCTGTAAGCATCCATTAGTTTTGCAGGGAAAGGTTTAATAAGTTTCTTTAAAATTTCGGGGTCGTTCGATTCCAGCCAAATTTTCTCATCCTCTTTCGATAAAATTACGGGCATACGGTCATGTATTTCAGCCATCAGTTCGTTAGGCGAAATTGTAACAATAGAAAAGGATCTTATAATTTCACCTTCCGGATTTTTCCAGGTTTCCCAAATCCCGGCCATCGAAAATACGGGTTGTTTGGAAAGGAAAATGCGGTAGGGGATTTTTTCTTTGCTGCCTGTTATTTTTTTCCATTCGTAAAATGCATCTGCTATCACCAAACATCTTCGGCTCTTGAAAGCATTCCTGAAAGCCGGTTTTTCGGCGAGAGTTTCCCCCCGGGCGTTTATCATCTTGTAGCCAATCGTTTTATCCTTTGCCCAAAATGGGATCAATCCCCACACATATCTGTTCAATTCACCGGATGAGTCATTGCTGATTACAGGAAGCTTTTGTGATGGGGCACAATTGTAATTCGACTCCAAATTGCCATCGTTGATGGTAATATCATAATGTTCATTTACAATTTTTAGCTCGGGAGCAAATGAATATCTTCCACACATGGATTAAGATGTTAGAAATTAGATGTTAGAAATTAGATGTTAGAAATTAGATGTTAGAAATTAGATGTTAGAAATTAGATGTTAGAAATTAGATGTTAGAAATTAGATGTTAGAAATTAGATGTTAGAAATT
>Ga0307990_1000672_pt1 | contig 29738 bp, 32 predicted proteins | sample EllFjometagen129_FD_203168 | JGI IMG/M metagenome (GOLD analysis project Ga0307990, IMG submission 203168) | Marine microbial communities from Ellis Fjord, Antarctic Ocean - #129 | ecosystem: Environmental > Aquatic > Marine > Unclassified | place: Southern Ocean | collected 2014-10-08
CCGGTAGTATTAGTTGCTTGGATTGGAATTTCAAAAAAACCTGTTTGATTATCATAAATTGCATTAATTGTCAAATTTCCCCTATCAGCATTATAAATTCTTATCCAATCATAAATCTCAGATTGATTAGTTTCAAATCTACCACTTGCGTTTGTCCAATAAAGAGTACTTCCAGTATCAGCATCAATAGAAAAATTAACATCATTATTATATCCTGAAATATTCAAACTTAAATTATGATAATAAACAGAATCTTCAGATAAAGTATAATTAACTGTTGTTCCTTTCCATGAAGGAGCAGTAGCTAAAACAAACCCCACCCCCCCTAAAAATAATAAGGTAATAATTAGAAATAAATATTCTTTTTTAACACTCCCTCTTTTTTCATTTTTATCTCTCATTTTTTTTCATTTATTTTGGATTTTTTTAATTCCTCTAAATATTTATGAATAGCTAAATTAACAAATTGCTTTTTATTTGCAAATTTAAATTTATTTTCAGATTTACCAATAAATTGTTCTACTTTGCTTAGAAGAAAAGAATCTACTTTTACCACTGCACTTAAATTATCTTTCTCTTTTTGTCCCATTTAATTTGTTACTTTTAATTACTTTTAATTACCTAAAGTAACTATTTAAATATTGTTATTGAAAATTTCTCCTTATATTTTATCCTCATACTCTTTAAACTTCCGTTTATATCTCAAAATTTTGATTATTTTTATAATAATTATTATTATTAAGATTAAAAGAAGAATTAAAATTAAGTGGATTATATTTATTTTTTTAAAAGAGGGTTTTTCTTCAATACATTTCCAAGGACAAGGACCCCCACAATCAATTCCTTCTTCTCCCTGATTTTGCATTTCATCAGAGCAAGTAGGACATGCTATACAAGGACCGCCACAATCAACAAGCACTTCACAAGAACCATGATGACAATTTGTTATATTATCATGACAATCAGGATTTTCAAAATATTTGCACATTCTTGTCTCATAAGGTTTACCGGTAATTATATTGCAATTATTTAAATCTACACAATCTCTAATCTGGAAACCACATTTATCTGGTTTAAGGTAATTAGCAACACATAAATCTTTTATTGTTTTAGCATCATATTTAGAAATTTCTCCTTTATCAATTCCCACATCTATTTGATTACAAGTATTCCATAATCCACATACCCATAAAGGGATACATTCTGAAGTTGCTCCTCCACCACCCCCCCCACCAGAAGAAATAGTAGGAAGAGAAGGGGCTCTATCAAGAACACTAACATTCCAAAACATAGTGTCATTTAAAAGTCCATCTGTAATTGTTGCATTTATAATATGTTCCCCCGCAGCATCATAACCAAAAATATAAAAAAGCTCTTCAACAGAATTTCCAGAATCATACTCAACTAAAACATTATCAAGATACCAATAAACATCAGGAATTGTGTAATCAGGATCATAAGAAGTTATATTTAAATAAGTTGCAATACCCTCTTGTGTTTCAAAACTTAAATTTTCAGGGTAATAATCTGTGATATAAGGTGCTCTGTTCAAATCTGTAACAGTTATGCTAAAATTCTGACACTTTTCAATAGAATCTCCATTTTGAGAACACAATGAAATATTAGGATGAATATAATCAATTCCTAAATCCTTAACACATAAACTAAGATTATGTATACCTAAATGACTATTATTAAAAGAAAAATTCATAATTCCTAAACTTGATATATCAAAAAAATTCTCTCTATCTAACCAGGTTAAATTAAAGGTAAAATTTCCGCTTGATTCAGTTCCATCTTCTATATCATTTACTGAAACAACTTCATAAAAAATAGAATTTTCTCCTTGTGACCAGAAAGTTTTAACACCTATATTTTCCACATCAGAAGGATTATTTAATTCTATAACATAAATATTAGTCTCTACAGAATCTGAATAAACCTCATCATCAACTGAGATTGTTTCTAAATAAGGATTTTCAAAAGTTCTAACATAAGATTTATTTAAAATTCCTGAAACAATATTCGCATTAACAAGAGTTTCTCCTCCAGTATAAACCATTGGTGAAATATAAAAAGGTTTCATTGGTTGTATAATAAATTCTAGAGAACCACTATCATTATTTAAAACCCAAAAAGCATAATCTAACGATTCGTTTTCACAAACATAAATACTTGAATTTATTCCCTGAATAACAGGAGCAGAATATGTTATAACATTAAAAATAACCTCATCAGAATAATTATTTCCAGATGAATCATTAGCATAAACCTCTATTTTATTATATCCCCCAACAACAGTTATGTTTGGATATAAAGAAGGAATGAAAACAATTGAGTTATTTATTAAATCTGTTTGATTTCTAAGATTGTACCACCAAATATCAGGTGTAAAACCCAAATGAGAAACATTTAAAGGAATATGATAAGAAGTAGCAGAACCAAAGCTATAAGAGATATTTTCAGGACTATAAATAAAAACTCTTGGAACAGAAGAAATCTCTATGGAAATATCTGCATCTGAACTTTGATAAGCAGAAATATAAATAAAAAAACAATTAATAGAAAATATTAAAGTAAAAATTAAAACTTTCAAATAACCCCTTTTCATTTAAAAAACAATAAATAAGATTATAAAAACTTAACTTCTTTAAAAATTCCTAGAATTAAAGATACTTTTTACTTCTTTAAAAATTTAATCAAACAATTATAAAATAAAATTATTAGAATCAGAAAACAAAAAGATTCAAATTAAGAGATATCCATTACTATTAAAAAAAATATGAAAATTATGAATCAGAAACTCATGGTATCTTATCCCACACTAAAGTGAGTGGTTTGTTTAGAGTCCGGGGAAAATTTTTTACAGATTTTCTCTGGTTCTGAGTCAGAAAATAAGGGACAATTACGAAGGAATTCCTTGTTTTCTGCATTAAAAAAGTTATTAAATAACTATACAAATTTATAACCTCTAATTAATAAAAATTCATAAACAAAATTTTAATAAATAATAGCTACTAAAACAGAATCAATATCCTTAAATCTAATTTTCTCTTTATCAGAAAATTCTGCATTATCTCCTTTTACAATAAAATAAACTCCATATTCATCTGAATTTTTTTCAACCACTCTATGAACAATTAATCCCCCTTGTTTTTGATAGTAACTAATAATATCTCCAACATGAATTCTCTCTGGGAAATCTGGCTTTATATTCACTCCTGTAGAATTCTCATTTAATACAGGAGACATACTTCCAGAAGGACTATATCTGCTTAAAGTAAAATTACTAATATTAATCACAAGTTTATTATCTTTAGAATAAATATTATCTTCTTTAATAAAATCATAAGGAGATTTTGTATCATAAGTTTTTAAAAAAATCACATTGGAAGTAATTTGAGGATTAATTAAATAAGCTACAAAAAAAAGATTAAATATTAGCACTGCTATAAGCAATGAAATCTCTATCTTTTTTAATAAACTCATAAAAAAACATGGCTAAAGACTTTATAAATCTTTCCAATATGTTACTACTCAAAAGTTATTTTTTAAAGATACATTTCTTAATATTGCTCTTTCATTTATTAGATTAAAATTAATAAAATAAGATGAAAATATATCCTCTCTTTGAATCTTTTTAATAATTAATATTATTTCCTATTTTTAAATCTCTTTTTCAAAAACAAGAAAATAACTAAAAGGATTATTAATAAAACAACTCCAATAAATACTAAATAAACTAAGTTCTTTTCTTGTTTAATAAATTTAATCTTAACAAATTCACTTGAACTAGCCCCTTTATCTCTCCCAAAATAATACAGAGTTATATTTGCATCATAAACACCTTCTATAAATTTACTAGTATCTATATATCCATTAATATTACCTATTTCAAAAGGTTTTAAAGATTCAGTAGAAGTCCTGATCTCAGTTATTTTTTTAGAATTATTAAAAAATAATATTTCTGCATAAACTCCATCTATTTTATCATTCCAACCATTTTCAACTTCAATATTAAATTTCTCTAATTTATCATTAAGATTAACTTCTTTATCATAATCATTAATGTAAATTATTAAATCACCTATTCTAAACATAATTTCTTTACTAATTAAAATCCCGTAATCAATAATTGCAGAGGCATTATATTTCCCTGGAGAATAAAGACTTGTATTAAGAATTTTTTCCAAACTTATATCTTGATTTTTTCCAATAGCTCTTGATTTCATTAAAAGAGTCTCTATATTTTTATTTTTAGAATTTATTTCTATTCTAGGATTAGCAGTTAAATTTTCTCTTCCTTTATTAGCTAAACAAAGTTCAAAAACAACATTATCTCCCACATTTGCATTATTTGATTCAAACTTTGTTATCTCAAGATATCTTCCTGGATAAGGAACAAAAATATCAATAGCTACCTTAAGAACTATTGCAGTCCCTATCATATTCCTTACTTCTTCATCTGGCTTTTCTGAAACAACTATTAAAATCCTATGTTTTCCTGGTTTTTCAATATTTTCAGGAAAATCTAAATTAACATTAAATCCTCCTCCTCCCTTAAGGTTATTTTTATCCAAGGTTATATACTCTTTCAAATCACCTTCAACCGAAATTCCAACTATTCTATCAGCACCAACTCCCCCAACTTGATATTTAAAAGTATTTTTATAATCAGGCTGAAAATTAAGCTCTATTTTAGCAGGACTCACAGATAAGGCAAATACTGAATTAGAAAATAAAATTATAAACAAGAATAAAAAAAATATTCTAAAACCCTCTTTTTTAGTTACCATTATAAATATAAAATGAAATTAAGTTTTTATAATTTACTATATATAACCTTAGTAAATTAGAATGATTATTAAGTTATATTATAAAAACTATTAAAATTATAAATTAGAAATATTAAAATTAAAGTAATATTAAAGGATTACTCCTTAGCAAATTTACAAAAAATTTATAAGAAGGATTAAATAATAAAAATAATTTTTAAAGAATATTTCTGATAAATAAGTCTTGTAAATTCCCTTATTTTAATAATCTTTTTATAAAAACTGCTTTTTATACAGTAAATAAATTTTTATAAAATAAATATTTTCTTAATAAATTCCTAAAAACTTATACAAAAATTTTCAAATAAATTTAAACGATAAAATATTTGACATTAAAAGAATTAAATTACTGTTCCTGTAGCTGTTATTAAACTTGTTTTATTTCCTGGAAGTGCATCTTGAGGAATTCTAACCTTTATATCTAACTCCAAACTATCATTTGCATTAATATACTGAAAAATAGAACAAGCTAGAGAATCAGAAGTATTTATCTGTTGAAAAGAAGAAAAATTATTAGTTGAATTACAAGCATTAGGTTCTGTTGCATTACTTACAAGTTTTATTTGATAAAGCGGGGTTATTAAAGAACCTCCTATAAAATTTGAAGCAGAATTATTTGCTCTTAATTCAAGACTTACATTTGAATTCCCTTTATTTTCTAAGAACAAAGCTTGCGTATTTTCACTCCAATTTCCTCCATCAACAGTTCCATCTGTATCAAGAACAGCAGATTGATTTGTTTCATTAACTGCTCCTTTACCCCATCCAGTAGAATTAACTGTAAATTCTATACTTGCTTGTGATTCAACATCCAGATAAGTTTGTGCTGTATCTAATGCATAACCTGTAAAAATTTTATTTAAATTTTTTAATGAAAAAGCAAAAATCAAGATTGCAAGAACTAATACTATTACTGAAAATGCAAAAAACAAGTTTTTTTTATTGAATTCCATTTTAATTATTTAGTGTATTTATATCTGTTTTTTCTATTGAAAGTTGAACCTGAGCATTACCCCCCCCTAAATTATCAATAACCTTTACTGTATTAAAGTTCTTATCAGAACTAAAATTTATAAAAAAAGCCGTAGCAATTAAAATAAAAGATATAACTAAAATAATTGTCGCAATTTTTATTTTATCCATTTTCCTCTTTTATATATTATATATAATATCTTCTATTTATAAACTTTATTGAAATACAAAATCTATTTTTTAAGTGAATTTCTTTCAAATTTAATCAATTAGATTATTATCTCTATCTAAAATAATATTATTTTTCTATTAATTTATCCTTCTGAAATAACACTTTTTTAAATATTAAAAACACAGGAATTTTAAAAAAAACCTTTGCTATTGTTAAAAAAGTTCTATAATATCTATTTTAATTTTCTATATATCAATTAATAAATTATATTTGAGTAAATCACATTAAAGTTCATTTATTATCTCTATTAAACTTTACAAACAAAAATTCTTTAATTCTTTTTAATTAATCTTTTAATAATAATAAACCATACTATATTCATCAAAATTATTGCAATTATTATTATGATTAAAATAGTTTTCATATTAAAAAATCCCTCTCCATTAATTACAACTCTCCCAGTAAGTCCTGAAATATCAATACTATTTTCAGCTATTTTTAATTGAATATTTCTTTCTTTAGATTCTTGGCCATATCTTAAAATAAGTTTACCTTCATAATCCCCTTTATGAACACCAGCAGTATCCCAGTAAGATACTATTTCTTTTTTACTTAATGCCGGAAGATTATAAGTAGGAGATTTAAAATCAGCCATAATCTCTCCTTCATTATTATAAATAATAATATTTAAATATGCATTTTCAACATCTTCTGACCATGCATTTTCAACAAGTGCATCAAACTTTGCTATTCCTCCAAGGCTAAAATCTTTTATATTAATTTCTAAAACTTTTATTGCCCTCTCTCCAACTTTAAAAGTTTTCTCTAAATTAATTTCATTATTATCATAAAAAACTGTTGCTTTAGCAAGATAATTTCCAGGATTAACTTCAGAAGAATCCCATGTAACAGATAAATCATTTCTTTTTAAACTATCTATACTTAACGAGCCTGTTTCAAGGGTTTTTATTTTTTCATTTAAAGAAGTATAAATATCTATTCTTGCTCTTGCATCTACAATATCTAATTTTCCTCGATTAATAACAGGAATAACAAAAACTGTTTTACCCTCAGAACCTATTGCCTGTATTTCTGCTTCAGCATATTTATTAGGATAAGGAACATTAACATATAACTGAGTTACAACAGAAACTGTTGCTCCAATAAAAGTCCCTTTTTCTTTAATATCCTTTGACATTTCCAGAGCAACTATTTCTCCTTCATGTTTTCCAGGTTTTTTTAAACTCGAAGGCAAAGTTATTTTATAAACAAAAGATTTTGACTCCTCCCCTGCACTAAACTCAGCATATTGTTGCTCAAGGACAATATACTCTGCTAACTCTCCTTGTAATGTAAAAACAACTGACATATCTTTATGCTCTGAATTAAGAATTGTGAAAGAAATTTCTTTAGTTAAACCAGATTCAAAATTAATTGTGGTTCTTGCAGGAGTAATTCCAATAGCAAAAAGATTAGACATACTAAAAACAAACATACAAAAAATTCCAATTATTAAAAAGATCTTCTTATCCATTTTTTCTCCCTTCATAAACTGAATTATTTTTTTCAAAATCTTTTATCTGCCCTATATCAATTATCATTCCAGAGGTTATTTTACCACTTTGCTTCTTTTTCTCAGTAACATTAAGTTCTGTATTCCCTGAATTTTTTAATTCATATTTTTCTTTTTTTTCACTAAACTCAAGCCCAACCACCTCGTTTATAACAAAACTTTTTATCTCACTCTCTCTAAATTTCCCCACAACTTTCCAGTAATATTTCCCTGGTGCAAGTGTAACATAAGAGTTCTCATTTAAAAAAAATGGATTTAAAAAATCTTGGTTGGTGGATAAAACAATTTCCTCACCATTTGCAATTTCAAAAACAAAATCATTATTAGAAATTGTCATACCACTTACAGGAATAAGACCTTTTGGTGCTGTAGAGAAAAACAAATAAATTAATAACATAAAAATAAAAACACCTTCAAATAGCAAAACTTTTTTTTCTTTTTTTGTTAAGGAGATTTTATTTTTCATTTTATTCAGCTAAACGTGATATAAAGGTTATATTTGATGATTTACTTCCTGGTGGCTCATTTTCTGGAACTATGACTAACAAATCAATTTCTGCTAAATCATTTACATCACTCCAATTAAAAAACACTATTGCGGTATTATTCTCTGGTGTTATAGGTATTTGTGTCCAATTAATCTTGCTTAATGAATTATCAAAAGCTCCTTGCTCACCAGATTTATTATCAATTTTATATCTATAATTATTTGAATTTCCTCCAACACTATTCCATAATTCACTTGCATTTAAACTAACATTTATTAAACAATTACCTTTATTTTCTAATAAAAATGGAATTGGATTATCATTACTTGTGTCATTTGTCTGAGTTATATTTATAGAACCAAAATTAATAGTATCATTAAGTAATTCTATTGTGAGAACAGAATCAACTGTAAAATTCCACAAATCTGTGTAGTTTCCATAACTAACTCCTGAATCATCACTTGCTCTAACTTTCCATTGATACCAATCTTGATTATCATGCAAACATTTTAAATAATTAGATTCACTAATAGTATAATTCTCGTCACTAATTCCGGTAATATCTCTTTCCAAATCAACACAACTACTGCTTCCTAAAAGGGTTATATTAATTTGATATTTTAAACTATCTTCATCAGCATCACTTGAAGTCCAGTTAAAATTTGGTGTTCTGCTTATTATATTTGCTTCATCAGCTGGATATTCTAATATAACTATTGGTAATGAATTTAATATTGTTAAATTACTTGAATTGCCCCATCCACTTTGTTCTTGCCCATCTGCAAAATTCAAACTACAGGACCAATTTTGAGATTTAGTTGTGTTTCCTGATTTTAAAAGTGCATAAAAATAAGTTCCATTAGCATAACTGCTTGTATATGCAAGAGTTAAATTTAAATCTCCATTTTTATACCATTTAACTGTTGCATTAACACTATCTTCATCAATATCATTTACCAAAGCTGAACAATTTAAATCAGAAGTTGTTTTATTTAAACCATCTACACTAACTAAACTAACTATTGGAATTTCAGGGGGTGAATTAGCTTTACTAAAATAAAAACCTGTCTCAGTATCATAAGAATTAGAAGAAGTTCTTCCTGAAAATATTCCTAAAATTGCATTAATAATATAATTTGAAGAACTTTGATTATCCCCTCCACCGGAAACAGAGTATGGGCTTATTGAATAATTTGAGCTTGATATCCCTGAAATAAAATCTGTAATAACTAAAAAAAAGAGAAATACAATTAAAAAAAACAATAAATTTTGCCTCATTCTATCTAATTAATCCTAACTTATTAGCTTCTTATTGCGCAGCTGTTTGCTGAGTAGCTTGTAAACATTCTGAAGCAATTAAACTAATTGTTTTATTGTCCATTGTCAAAGGAACTTGCTGACAGCTTAAAGCTTGTTGATATATAATACTTACTGCTTGTTCATAACCATATTGAGCACCTTGTTGATAAAGACCTACATCTTTCTGAACTCTGTAATTGGAATATTCATTAAATCCAATATAACTCAATGCAACAACAAGCAATAAAATTAAAATAACAACTAGAAGAATTCCTTTATTTAATCCTTTATTTGCCATTTTATCTCCTCTAATTTAATTAATATATAAAATAAAAGGGGATTTATAAATTCACCCTTTTAAAAACTAAATATAAAAATAAACAAAAATTTAAAAACTCAATTAAAAAGTTTTACATAAATTAATTTAAAAAGTTTTTACATAAATTAATTCAAAGAATTTTTATATAATTAAAATTTAAACTAAATTAAAATTAACCTAATTTAATAATAACACTTCCACCGAGCGACTTAGTGTAGCGACTAAAAATTTAATATAAATAACGCGTGCGAAGTTGGGAGTTCACAAGAAGTGATTGTTATATTTAAACTCGTTTAAATTTTAGGATTAAATATTATTCTATTTCATTTATTTTAAATTTCAATACCCTCTTTAATTGCTTGTTGAACAATTCCAATTTGAGTTTTCTTTTTTTCAAATTCTTCAGGGGTATAACATAAAGGTTCTATATTCAATGGAAAATATTTCCAAAATTTATATAATCCAGAAATTCGTTTAGTAAAAAATACTCCTTCAAAAGCTGGAGATACAAGGAGAATATCATAATCACTATCATCTAAATAATCTCCTCTTGCTCTTGAACCAAATAAAATAGCTTTATCTATCTTCATTTTTTTTCTAATATTTTTAACAAAAGTTTTTATTTTTAAATCTGTTTTTTTACCCATTTTAATATCTCTTTAGCAGTATCAAGATAATCAACTACAATATTTTCATCATACAAATCAACAGGCGCTGCATTAGCAATATCAGGATATCTGGAAATTAAATATTCTGGAGTTATATCCCTTATTCCTGAAAGAAACTTTTCTGGAATTTTTAATTGTCCTGCAAGATAAATTATAGAATGTCCTGGTTTCCCTCTTTTATTCTTAAACATATAAAGTGCTTTTAGGGCTTTCTCAACTGATTGATGAGAATTAAAAGCAACACCATCAAATTCTTTTTCTCTAAATAATATTTCTGCTTTTCTTAAATCTGCTTCTGCTTGTTTTATCCAATTTTTTATTTCTTCTCTCATCTTAACAAAAAGAAAGATTATTTTAAATAATTAACTATTCAAAATATTAACCCAATTTAATAATAACCCCCTATCAAAAGTGATTGTTATATCCGAGATAATATAAATAAAATCAAAAGTTTTTTGCTTTTGTTTTAAAAATTTCTGGTTTAGAAATTTTTAAGATTTAATTAATAAGGAAGAATTTCTAGATATTTTATCCTTCGAAAATTTATCATAACAAATTAATAACTTCTTTTTTCGTTAAACCTGCTTGCCTAATAATTTCAAGTAAAGTGCCTTTATCTATTTCACTATGATTTGGGACCACTAAAACCCTTTTATATTCTTCTAATTCTTTTACAAGAATTATATGACTCCCTTTTTGCCTAACTATTTTAAAACCTTGTTTTAAAAGTATCTTGATAACTTTACTACCTGATAACCTTGGCAGTTTCATTGTTTTTCACCTCAAAACTTGTAATTAAAATATTTTCAGAACTAATTCCTTCAGGAATACCAACTTCTTCTATATAAAGTTCAACAGCTTCTTTTAAGTTTTTAATAGAATCTTCTAAGGTATACCCCTGACTAACAACATCTAATTCAGGACATAAAGCTACAAATTGCTTTTCTCCTTTTTTAATTATAACTGTGAAATCCATAAGAAAAATAGGAGACTATAATTTATAAATTTAACTTAAGTAACTTAATAATTGATTCTCCAATAATTTGAAGCCTCATAACAATAACATCAATTAATTCAAGATTAGAATTAAATTCTTTAAATTTTTTCCTTTTTGTAGATTCTTCTATTTATTCAATTGTCCTTAAGATATCATTTAAATAAAGTTTATATTTTAACATATTTTGCATCATTTTTTAAATACTTAAGTTCAGGCTTCAAATCTTTTTCAATAACCAAATCAATTTTCTTTTTAAATAATTTTTCTAAGAAATTTAAAACATAAAGATATTTATCAATATCAACTTTTTTAAACTCAATTAAAAAATCAATATCACTCTGAAATCCTTGGATTTCTTTAATAAAAGAACCAAATAATCCAATTTTTTAACATCTCTTTTTTTTTAACTTTTCTTTATTTTTAATAATTTTTTCTTTATTTAATTCCATTTTATTGCTATATAAGAATTATTTAAAGAATTAACTATTCAAAAGATTCTTTTGTTCTTTTGGGATTCTCTTTTTTCTTTTTTTTAATTTATAAACAACATGCAAAGGGAAAAATTCATAATAATTTTTGCTGTCAAACCAGGCACATTTAAAGTGATAAAGTCTTAAACCGGTTAATCTACTTAATGCCAGTGCATAAAGCATAAGTTGTGAAATTGGTTTTTCCTTATTTGCAGAAGGTTTAAAATCCATAATGTAAATTGAACCATTTCTTATCTGGATTAAATCAATATGTCCAGTAATATATTCATTATCCTTTAATATAATCGGTATATCAAAATTAAGCTCATGCTTATAATGCTTTAAATCATTGCTATTTAATAAAACAGGCACCTCTGTTGCAATTGTTACTGTATCATTTGAAAGCATAAAATCCTGAAGAGTTTCATGTCTTAGTTTATTATTTACAACTGCTTGCATAACAAAATTTGCTATTTTCACTGCTGTATTATTTTTTGAAATAATCTGAACTCCACTAAGATTAAACATCTCTTTGAACTCAGATGACCTTTTTGTTGGATTTTGGAATAATTGATGAGGACACTCTGCAATTACAAGGTTTAAAAATTCCTGCAATGGTTTGAATTTAAAATGCCTGAACTCTTCATTTAAAATTAAATTGGTTTTTGCTAGGTGATATTCAAAATTATAAATTTGCTGATGTATAAGTTTAGAACCTTCTATTAATTCTTTTTGAGAATATTTTTTTGATGCAAACTCCCTCATTCTTATAAAAGGTATATATTTTTTATATTCTTTAAGCCATTTTAATATTATAGAAGGAGTAATTGTTATACCATATTTTTCTGTTATTTTATCTGCAACATCTCTAAGAGTATTTAATCTATTATACAAAGTTAGTGAATCCATTATAATTCTTAAAGGATAAGTTTTGTTTTTTGTGATTAAAGGAGTTATTTTCTTTTTGCAATTTTTGCAATAATATAATTGTATTGTTTCATATTTCTTTTTTCTCTTGCCTCTTTTAACAAGTTTACCTTGGCAATAAGGACAATAAATTAATTTTCTATAATTATCCTCACTCTCTTCTTTTATAATTTTCTCAACTATTTTTTTTTGAACTGAATTTTTCATTGTTTCTTTTTATGGTACAAATCAAGTATATAAACAATATTTTCATCAATTTTATAAAAATAAGACAATCTAAAAGGTTTAATATATAATTCTCTTATTCCTTTTCGAACATTTTTCATTGATTTGCCTATTTTAGAATTATTTTTAATTTTTTTAATCTGCTTAATAATTTTTTGTTTCAACAAATTATCTTTAATTTTATAAAAAGTATTTTGAAACTCTTTTGTGAATTCTATAACTACCATTTTTTAAGCTCTTTTATAAAATCATCAAATTCCATTCGAATTCCTTCTCCTGCTTCAATTTTTTTGTAAGCTTTTTCTATTTGTTTTGCAAATTCAAAATCCTCTTTCATTTGTTCAACTAATACACTTGCCTTTTTAATTATAATTCTCTTATCATCCTTAATCAAAATCAAATTATCTCCTTCTTTCAAATCTTTTCTCATAGATACAGGAATCACTATTTGTCCTTTTGAACTCATACGAGTGATATTAACCTCAACCATAGTAAGATACACCTTACATCTTATTTAAATGTTTCTTTTTTGTCCTTAAAAACTCTATCCCATGCTCTTCTTAAATTAAGAACTTTTCTTTTTTGAGTCTGGTATTTTATTAAAAATCTATCTAAAATCTCTTTAAATTCTTTATTTTCAGAAAATTTCTCTCTTAACAAATCTATTTTAGTGATTATATTTGCAATTAAAGTAATGGATTCTGTGATTTTTTTATGTGCTAATTCTTTTGAATCATATCTATCCCCATAAGCTTCTGCAATTAATCGAGGTATGTTTTCTGCAATAGATTTTATCTCTTTAATATCTTCTTCTGATTTAATAAATTCTAAATTAGTTAATTCATCTGATAACTGAATTGTTTTTTGATATACTTCCAAATCTCTGAATGATTTAATAAGGCTTCTTACCCGATATTTATTGTAATCATAATCCATTTTTATAATTAATCCTAAACAGTTTATATAATTAATTATGTTAAAGTTTTATAGGTTTATGTTATTAAATTAGGTTATTAAAGGGGATTATTAAATATTTTTACTAATAATAAAGGGATTTTTAAGAGTATAACATAAAGGTTTTTGTGATTATGATAAACAGGGTTTTTATAGGGTTTTTGTGATTATGATAAATTAGGGGTTTTAGGGGTTTTATATCTTGAGATAGGATTTTATATTCTGAGAGGTTTTTCATATCCCAAATTTAGAGTTAAAAATATCCCATATTTTTAACATTTTAAGGGTTTGTTTAATAATAGGGATATAATTTTTTAAGGATTTTCTATTCAAAAGTTCAACTTAAATTAAAATTAACCTAATTTAATAATAACACTTCCACCATCAGAAGTGATTGTCATATTCCCTTCAGTGGTATTAAGAGCAGGACCTCCTGAATAATCTGGATTAACATTAAATGCTCCTGCTGTTCCATTTACCTCAAACTTCTTAGATGGGCTGGTCGTGCCGATGCCGACATTACCCGATGTTCTTTCTATCACAAAAGGGTAAGTTCCAGCAGTTACATCTTTGATGTAAAAGTTATAAGGGAGCCATCCTCCAGACCAAGAAGTCCCAATCCTCCAGTCATTATCTCTGTCTATTAAAATACCAGGTTCCCCAGGACCTGAAATTTCTAATATACCTGTTGCGATTTCTAATGCATTTCCTGGCGTCGTCGTCCCAATTCCAATCTTCCCTGAACTAAGATAAACAGGAGAACTTGCTAAAGTATCTGCATCTGTCCAATAAGATAAATTCCCTGCTGTGCCTGTCCCATCTATACTACCACTACCAATACTTGAATTTGAATCAAGAGTTGTCCCATCTGGGAAAATTAACTTTCCACTTGTTCCTGAAATATTTATACTTCCATCTACATCTAGTTTTTGTGAAGGGGTTATTGTGCCTATTCCTACATTACCACTTCCTTTTATGGTCATTTTTGTTGTAAATGATTGCGCAGTTGTTCCAGAAGCCCTTAAGTCAGCTGTTCGAAAGATTAAATCTGATAATGCCCCTGCTCCGTTTCCTGCTCCCGTTGTAAAAGAAAGATGACCTCCAGATGTATCTGTGCCTGCTCCACCCCCATTACTCACAGAATAAGTTATATTAAGATAGGGTCTATTAGCAGGAGTTACACTATTTCCACTATAAAAATCAATATCATCTCCCCCTGATGACGCCCCTTCTCCAACTGCAGTAACATTCAAAACAATAGAAACATTTTTATCCCCTTTAAGATAAGAATAATTAAGAATATTAACAATAGAATAATTTATCCAAGAAGGAGGCGAAGGAGAAGGAGAAGACCCCTCTACTAACCAAGAACTCTCTCCACATAAAACAAATTTAGAAAAATCAACATCATCCCAAGTAAGAGAATTATATGACCAAGAAGTGTTATAAATACAAGGAAAAGTATTATAAGCTTCGTCTGTATCAATTCCTTCAGCATAATAACGAATATTAAGCGACGCCTCCTCAATATTAGCATTTAAAGGAATAGAACTAATATTAAACCTAAAAAAAGAAATTTCAGTATTAGAACCCCCAAGTAAATGTAAATCATAAACCCCTCCATAATTAGACCAATGAAAAACGTTATAAACATAAGTATCTCCTAAATTATCAATAGTCGTGTTTTGTAAAATTATTGTTGTAGAAGAAGAAACACAAGAAAAAACCAACAAAAAAACAAACAAAAAACTTAACTTCCTGAACATATTTTTCCTCCTGATTCAAAAAAGATACAATCAACAGAAGTTACATTATAATAACTCATATTTAAATTGGCTGTATTATCTGAATCAAAAATATAAGCCTCAACTTCATCTTCTGTTAAATTTGTAGCACCTGTTAAAAAAGTAGAATCAGCATAATCTTTTATAGAAGTATTTGCATTAGTTATTAAAGTATTTATATTCGTTGTTGTGGAATAATCTCCTAAAGGAAGATTAGTTAATAAACTTCCATTACCAATAAAATTTCCTGAAATATTTATATTTCCATTAACTTCTAATTTAGACGCGGGGGTTGTTGTCCCGATGCCGACGTTGCCTTCTATTATTGCGCCGTTTGACGGCGCTGTACTTGTGCCTGAATAAGTTGCTCCAACAGCCAAACCCCCTTCAATGTCTAATTTGTTCTTTGGTGCCGTAGTCCCGATGCCGACGTTGCCGTTGGTTATAATCGATAACCTTGTTGTATCACTGGTTTGTAAATTTACTACATCAGAACCAACAGAGATTTTAGCACCACCATAATGCATCTCAAGCCCAGTATTATAATCTACTTTCAAATATACATTTGCATTATCTGAATAGATATAACCACCATTAGATAATGTTATATCTCCTGCAACATCTAACTTGCTTCCAGGTGCCGTCGTCCCGATGCCGACGTTGCCCTCTATTATTGCGCCGTTTGACGGCGCTGTACTTGTGCCTGAATAAGTTGCTCCAACAGCTAAACCCCCTTCAACGTCTAATTTGTTCTTTGGGGTTGTTGTCCCAATTCCCACATTCCCACCATTATAATAAACATCTGTCCCAGAAGTTGTCCATTGCGAGCTTCCATTAACATCAGTCAATAAACTTCCATCACCAATAAAATAAGGAGCAGTTATATTCCCAGTCACATTTAAATCCCCCCCAATAATTACATTATCTGTTATATTTAATCCTCCAGTAATTCTTATCCAACCATCAACAATATTATCAATTATCTCCCCTAAAGCAAAACTAATTTTTTTACTTAAAGTTAAATTAGCCATCTCATAACTTCTTGTTGATTCAAGATAATCACTTGTGTTTGCTCTAAAAGCATAAGGGCTTGTTGTTAAATTAATTCTTGGAGTCATCTCAGCATCTCCCTCAACACTTACCCCTACATAATATTGCTCAGAAAAATCAAGGTCAATATTTTTTAAAATAACATTATAAATACCCTCACTATCTGTAGGAACATCTGTATCTCCAGAAGTATACAATGCACCCCCACTTGTATAAACATTATAAATTCTAAAACTCATATTATAAATTCCAGAAAGAGCATTCCCAGAACTATCTTTTAACTTACCCTGAACACTAAATGTCTGGGGTATAGCACTAACTAAACTAATTAAAATCAATCCAAATAATACTGAAAATAATTTTTTATTCATATTAATTCAACCCCATTTTTTAAAATATCTTTAACAAGAGGATCTTTTTTATTTTTATAAAAATTCTTTCCAAAAAAATGCAACTCAATTTTTTTCCCATAAACCTTTTCTATTTTATTAACTAATTTATTTATATCAGATTTATTAATTTTTTCGGAGATAATTGCAATATCAATATCTGAATCTCTTTTATAAATTAATTTAGAGTAACTTCCAAAAAGATAAACTTTTACCCCCTTAAATTTACTTAAAAAATTAATCAATTCTATTAAAGAAAAATAAACTTCAAACGGAATCTCTTTCAAAGATTTATACTCTTCAAAAATTATCTTAATTAATTTTCTTGCTTTTTCATTATATTTTAAGACTAATAATCTTTTTTGCTTTTCAATAATTTTTGAATTAATAAGCAAAGTCAAAACATTATCTAAAACAACATTATTCAATCGGGTAATCTCTTTTAATTCATTTCTTAAGAATTTTGAACCAGGAGAAGTTGAAAAAATAGTTAAAACTTTCAAAACATCTTTATTAAAAATCTGAATCATTCTTTTAACAACCCCCTTATTCTATCTATATAAATTAAAACGAAATTTTTATAAAAATCCTCTGATTTTTTTAAATACTCTTCATGCATAAATTTTGTTCCTGTGTAATACTGAGTTTTAGACCTTTCTTTTTTTGCATATGCTAAATCATTTGCAAGACTAATAAATTCTCTATAACCTCTCTCAATCAATTTTAAAATATCTTTATTCTTTATTAAATAATCTAAAACTTTAATTGTTGTTGAATGAACTTCAAAATCCACCTTAATTCCAAATTTCTTTGCTAATAAAAGTTTTGTTATATCATGCATTGAATAATATCCTGAAATAATTGACCATCTTGGAAATTTTAACAAATTAAATTTACAATGTTCTAAATTATCTTTATTAGAAACTCGCAGGCATTTGTTTAGAGTTTCTAAACCAGAAAACAAGGGACAATTACGCAGTAATTGTCTGCTGTCTAAAAACAGCAGTTTATCCTTGTTTTCTGTATAAGAATTTTCAAAAAAGTCACAATATCTCTTTAACTCAGTTTCACTAATCCTGCTTATCTTTCCTCCTTTAAATAAAATCTTAATATCTACCATTTTTTTGGTATAAAACCTCTTTTATTTATATATTTAACCATTTTAATGGTATTAATTTTACTATTTAAGTTCAAATTATAATACCTAATCAAACCTTTTTTTCTCACCATTTTATCTTATATTTATTAATCTGTTTTATTATTTAAATATCCTTCTTTAAATTTAAATTTTAAAATAATTTTACAACCATGTAGACTGCTCGTCCAAACTCCCTTTTAATTTTAAATTTCCTACATTATCAAAAAACGCAACTAAATCATTTGTAGAATTCCTTATTTCAAAATTAGTGCTTGTTCTCCCTGATAAATCAGATGACTTACTAATCACACCTAGTAAAAATAAACTACCTGTATTATTAAAATAAGCAATATTAGTTGAAGCAGAATTTTTAATTATAAATGAATTTGCTTTTGGATTTAAAGAACCCTGGCTTTGAAATGTTGTTTCTTTTAAATATAAATCTCCTTTCTCATCGATAATTGCAATATTATTTCCTGCTGAATTTTTTATTTCAAATTTATTTGGGAAAGGGCCCACTGCATCAACTGAAAAACTAACTTGTTCTGCATCATTGATATTCCCAGTTGTATCATTACAAAAGAAATAAGCAGTGTAATCTCCATCAATCATAGAAGTATTTTGAGAATAATAAATATCTGAAGAATTACTCATGGAAATATTAGTTCCATTATCTAAATTATACCAGCATGAATCCATCCCTATTGTATCATTTGCAGAAACATTAAACCAGATTGAATCATGAGTATATGTTTGAGCTAATGGAGAAATTATTGCTACATCTGGAAATGTTGCATCAAGAATACTCAAAATAGAACTATTTAACCAATTACTATATAAACTACCATCATAAGCTCTACAACTTAGAAGCCAATCATCACCCTCTAATAAAAATGAAGAACCTAATGTTGAAATCAATTGTTCTTTACCTTGCATAAATTCAGAAGCATATTCACTTGTATCTGTAGTCACACTTGGATTACTCACCTTATGGAGAGCTATATTTCCATCCCCTAATACTCCATATATTCCCTTACCCCAACAAAGAACCCTACTATCATTTGTTCTAATTCCACATACATGGCGAAATTTAGTATCCAAACTTGTATATGCACTCATATCTGTAGTTACCTTGGGATGTGCTACATTATGAGGAGTTAAACTTCCATCACCTAATTCACCATAATACTCAAATCCCCAGCAAAGAACTCTACTATCATTTTTCCGAATTCCACAGGTATGATACATTCCAGAAATTACACTAAAATATCCACTTGTATCTGTAGTTACATTCGGATTACCTACATTATGAGAAGCTATATTTCCATCACCTAATCTACCATTTCGTCCATAACCCCAGCAAAGAACCCTACTATCATTTGCACGAATTCCACATGTATGCTCGTTTCCACAATCTATACTAGAATATCCACTTGTATCTGTAATTACATTAGGATTACCCACATCATGATCAGTTGTAGATCCATCACCTAATCTACCAGTATCTCCTTTACCCCAACATAAAACTCTGGAATCACTTGTGCGAATTCCACATATGTGATAAAACCCTACATCAATACTTGTGTATGAACTTGTATCTGTAGTTACATTAGGATTACCCACATCATGAGAAGCTGTATTTCCATCACCTAATCTACCCTCATATCCATTACCCCAACATAAAATTCTTGAATCATTTTTTCGAATTCCACATGTATGCTCATATCCACAACTTACACTTAAATAAGCACTTGAATCTGTAGTTAAAGTAGGATTAGATACAACATGAGACTCTGTATTTCCATCACCTAATCTACCATCACCCCCAATTCCCCAACATAAAATTCTTGAATCATTATCTCTAATCCCGCATACATGTTGACGCCCAACACTTAAACTTGTATATGCACTTGTATCTGTAGTTAAAGTAGGATTAGATACAACATGAGACTCTGTATTTCCATCACCTAATCTACCACTTTGTCCATGACCCCAACAAAGAACTCGTGAATCATTTGCACGAATTCCACATGTATGAGATTCTCCAGTGGAAATAGAACCTTGCTTAAAACAAGTTCCATTAAGATAAACCACAGAATTATTATACCACTTATATTCATATGATAAACTATCTCCCTCTGCATCTGTTGCATTACAATAACCTTGTAAATCACTTGAAGTTGTATTTGTTTCAGAATAAAGCCTTGAGGATTGTGTTACTGGAGCATCTCCACCATCATGAACATAATCATAATTTACATCACTAGTATCAGATTTTAAATCAAAGATATAATTACTATTTGAATAATTTAAAGGGATATAATAAAAACCAGAAAAAATATTCTTAATTTCTCCTATAACTATCTCACTATCCTTTTCATAAACTTTTATTGTTGCATTAGTTGTATTATAAACATAAATATCAATAATATTTTCATCTGTTAAATTATCCTTAAAATAAGCTCTAACATAATCTCCTTGAGGAATTAAATAAGTTATATTATCTGTTTCATTAACATATTCATAAATATTCTGAATTAAACTTCTGTTTTCATCTAAATGTTCTGCATTATAAATTTCAATAATTAATTCATAAGTTTGATTTGATAAATGAGGAACTACCCATTCAATATAATCAATTAAACTATTATTATCTAAATCATATTCTGTTATATTTACAATCTCTTTAGTTTCAACTAATTCATAACCAATAATAGTTTCATTTGTAGTTGTAATATTTTCACATTCTGTTAAATTAGTTTGATTATTAAATTCACAAATCTCTTGAACAGAATTATTTTCCTCTAAAATACTTTGATTTACATTTTTAATCCAGTAAAGTTTTGCAATTCCTGATTTAACTTCATAAGGTAATTCAGTATAAGCTAAAATATTTGTGTAATTATATTCATCATCAGCAGAAATAATAATTTTCTTTCCATTACTTGTATTTTCTTCAAATGCTTTAGGGCCAGGGGTTTCATATTCCACTTCAATTTCAGGAGATTTTTCTGTTATATTAACAATAACAGATTCATTATCAGCAATTTCATCTTCAACAAATTTTTCTGTTATATTAACAATAACAGATTCATTATCAGCAATTTCATCTTCAACAGAAAAACCAGTTATTTTTGAAAAAAATTCAAATATTTTTGATAAAAATCCCTTATCTTTTTCTAATTCAATTTCAGCTATAATCTCCCCAGTCATTCTTGAAATTTTAAAATTATCTTTTTCTATATTTTTAAATTCTTTATCTCCTTTATTATCTTTATCAACACTCTTAACCCTAATATTTGTGGCACCTTTTGGAAGAATTAAACTAATATTTTCATTAACAGATTTTTTAACAAGTTTTTTCCATTTAACTGGTTTTCCAATAATTGCGCCATATTGAATAGTTTGAATATTCAAATTACTATCTTTAACAAAAATTTTAAAGACATTACTTTTAATAGTTTCATTATAATAAATCACTAGAGTTTGATTAATTATCTCATCATTTGTTTTATTTACTTCTTCATTTATTACATTACCTGTTATCTGACTTGTTATTTGATTTATTGTTTCATTTACAAGATTATCCTCTGTTTGATTAATTAATTCTCCTGTTTCATTTATTATCTCATCATTTATTTCACCAACTAATTCCTTTCTTATTGTTCTAAAACCAATTATCTGTGCTATTCTTGAACCAGTAAAATTATTATCTGGGAAAATCACTAAAAGACTTTTATTTATACTAAAAGAAATATTTTCTGTTTTATTAAATTCATAAAATTCTGCACCAGCAAAATAATCCTCAAGATTTAAAATTGTTTTATGATTTTTCTTTATTTCTAAATCAGGAATATTCTTTATTAATCCAAAACTAATATTTTCTGTTTCATTTACTATTAAAGTTTCATTAAATGTCTCTGTTTCATTTATAATTTCAGTTTTATTAATTATTTCTTCTAATGTTTCATTAATTTCTTCTTCAATTTCTTCAACAGAAATTTCTTTTGAAACTGAAGCAATAATTTCTTTTTGATAAATAAAATAAATTAAAAGAGTCCCCTGTTTAGCAGTTAAGTTTAAATCAGATAAATTAATTGATATTTCTTTTTCTTCGTCCCCTAAATAATCCTCTCCAAAACCCTCTAATTGTTCAGAATAATTTGTAGTTATAGTAACAATATTGTTTTCGATATTAATCACAACAGGTTCTGAAGAATCTATAATCTCTGCTATTTCCCCCTCATTTAATTCATAAGTAAAAGAATTATTTGTTGTAACACTCCCTTTAATATCATTAAATTCAGATATAACTCCCCCAGTTATAGGAGATATTTCTACTTCCTCAATCTCCTCAGGTTCACTTATAACTTCATCTTCTTCAGATTCTACTTCTTCTGTTTCTTTTATAACTCCAGCTCCTTCAATCTCCTCAGGTTCACTTATAACCTCTTCATCTTCAGCTTCTTCTGTTTGATTTTCTTCTGCTTCATCAACTACATCATCTTCTCCAGATTCTTCTGTTTGATTTTCTTCTTCATTTTCTTTTGTTTCATTTACAACTTCTTCATCAACCCCTTCTTCTTCATTTTCTTTTGTTTCATTTACAACTTCTTCATCAACCCCTTCTTCTTCATTTTCTTTTGTTTCATTTACAACTTCTTCATCAACCCCTTCTTCTTCACTCTCATCTGAACTCTCAGGGAAAATTCTTAATGTAAAAAAAACTTCTGGATAAATTTCAACACTATTATTTAAGCCATAACCAGAACCAGAACCATTAATTTCTTTATTTTCCACAAAAAAATTACCCTGAACTTTATTTTCTGAAACTAATTCATTTAAAATATAAGCAGTTTCATCCCCAGCATTATCAAAAATAACAATAGTCGAGATAGGAATAAGCTCTCCTTGTTTTAAAACAAGCTTAAGAGTTCCATTAATTTTTTCTCCAGGAAAATAAGTTTCTTCAGAGAGTAGTGTAACCTTTCCTGTAAAAATAGAATTTGAAAAGAAAATAATCAAAAACAAAAGAATAATAAAACCTAAAATAAAAAATAATGGCTTAAAAAAAGAAAAATTTATCCCCTGCTTTTTTATTTCTTCCCTACCAATATATTTGGAAATTACCTTGCCATTTTTCTTATGACTCTCGTAAAAATAAGGACCATACCTTTTACCATTTTTTTTAATATACCTCTTATATACCATAGAGCCTCTTTTAAAAAATTTTTATAAATTCTCTTTAATAAAAGTAGTGTAAATAGTATTTAAAGTTTATGATGAACTATTAAAAAAATAGAAAAAGAAGATTTAAAAAATTTATTTAATATCCTCTAAAATTTCTTTTTTAAATCTCTCCAAATCCCCTAATTTTTCAGTTAAAATTTAAAAAACAATTTTATCATTAATAATTTCATATTTATAAACAAAAATATTCCCAAAACAGTTCATATTTTTTAAAATATCCCTTATTTCTTTAATAATTATCTTTTTTCTCTCTAATTTTATTAAAAATCTCTTTCTCATCAAAAAACAAATCTAATCTTAAATCAAAAACAATTATACTACAAATATCTATGACTAAATTTTTGTAAAACTATTGTAAAAAACAGGAAGTTAAATTAAAATTATCCACAATTAATATTTACCTAAAAATAATTTCCAAAGCATCTCTATTTTTTAACTCATAATTTTTTCATTTGCAACAACTTTCTCAATAAATCCTAAGAAATATGATACTATCTTAAATTACCCCTCCCTTTTAATATTTTTTTTAGTTTCTTCTTCTTTAATAAAATTATCGGATTATCTTTTATAGATTCTTTCTCTTTTATCAAAAACTCTAATTTTTAAAATTTTATTTTGAAAATCAACATCAATCAATGCCCTATAATCACCTATTCTTAATTTATATCCCTCTCCTTCATAATGTTCAAGATATCTAAATGGGTTTTCTTTTAAATCTTGTATCTTCTTCCAAAGTCTTAAGGCAACATTTTCAGGTAACTTTTTTAGAATTTTAGTGGACTTAATATTCCATTTAATAGTATAACTCATTTTTTAAGAATCATTTGTTTAACTTCTTCTGAACTTAATAATTCAAAATCAGAAACTTTTCTTGATTCAGCTAATTTTTCCTTTGCCCAATCTGTAAGTTCTCCTTCTGAAAGGAGAACATTCTTTAATAATTGGACATCTCTAATAAGTTGTTTTAAATCATTTGCATCTACTTCTATTCTATGTGTTTCCATAAATTTTTACAGTAGCCATTATTTAAATAATTAACTCTTTTTAATTTTTAGCAATAATTCAATAACATTAATTTTGCACGAAATATTATCCACAATTAATATTTACCTAAAAATAATTTCCAAAGCATCTCTATTTTTTAACTCATAATTTTTTCCAAGAGCCTTTTTTGTGCGTGCATCAATTGCTTTAATAAAATTATCCCCAAAATCACTATGCAAATAATAAGCAAAATCCAATGCAGTTGAACCTTTAGGCAATAAAAAACAATCAGGGAGAATATTCCCTTTACTATCTGCTAACTTATTTGCACTTGCAGGAAAAATAGCAATATAATTTAACAATTCAAAGACAGCTTTATTTAAAATTTCTTGAACTCCTGTTCCAAATTCAAATTTATCCAAAATTTCATTTTTTATTTTTGTTAAAACTTTTTTTTGTTCTTCAGAAAGTTCTTTTAAAATTTTAAAATTTCTTTCACCCGGAATATACTCAATTAAATTATTTTTAGCAGCCTGTCTTAAAGCTAATTCAGCTTCGGCTGAACAAGGGATAATAATTTCATCAGGAAATTTATCTTTTAATCTCTCATAATTCTCTTTACCCTTAGCTAAATCAATTTTATTAGCAGCAATAATAAGTGGCTTTGTTTTTTTTCTTAATTTAAAAGCAAATTCAATAAGCTCTTTCTCAGACCAAAAACTTGCTTTTTTTTGAAAATTCAATTCTTTTAAAACATCCTTAACATCTTCTTCATTAACTTTTAATCCAGAAAACTGCTTTGAAACAGATTCTGCAAAAGTTTTGCTATCTTTTGAATTTATTCTTTTAGAAAAACTTTTCCAAACTTTATTCAAAATTCCATAAAACCATTTATTTAATTCATCTTCTAAAAACAGAACATCCTTTAAAGGATCATAATTCTCTGTTTGCTCACCTTTTTCATTAATTGTCCCAGACATATCAATAATATGGATAAAAGCATCTGCCTGTCTTAATTCATCTAAAAACTGATTTCCTAAACCCTTGCCTTCAGATGCACCAGGAACTAAACCGGCAACATCCATTAATTCAACAGGAACAAATCTGTTGCTTTTAATACAAAAACCATGACTAGGATTACATTGCACATTAAACTCTTTATCAATACAATCAACTTTAACATAACCAACACCATGATTTGCTTTTATAGTTGTAAAAGGATAAGAAGCTATCTCAACATCTGCTAATGTTGCTGCTTTAAAAAAAGTGCTTTTACCCACAGAAGGCTTACCCACTAAACCAATTAACATAATTTACTTATACATATCAATTATTTAAAGATTTAGAAAAAATTAATTAACATAACTCTTAGTTTTTATAATATCCCCTCTACTCTGCACAATATTACCAAAATAAGATAGTCTTTTTCTTAATTATAAAATGGTTACACAAGAAAGATTTATAAATAGATTATCCTAAATATTACATCTTAAAAAATCCCACTAAAATTTAATATGGCAAAAAAATCCCTTGAAGAAATGTTCAAATCTAAAGAATCTCTAAATTTAGGTTCTTTATATAAAAAGAAAGAGGAAATTTATAATTTAAGAGATGATCTTATAAATCTTGTCGGAAAAGGAAAGATTTCCCATAATGATTTAGAAATATTTATTCAAAAAAATAATAATAATTTAAGGGCAGGTTTAGTTTCAACAGTTAGATATCTCAGCTCTAAAGGATTCAGAGATATGGCAAAAGCAACAGATATTGCTTTTAAACAAAAATATGGTTTTTTTGCATGCACTGGAGAAATTAATGAACTAAAAGAACATCAAGGATTATTTGCAAATTTAGATTATACTATGAATTGTAAAGATAATAGTTTAAAAAATGCTGAGGTTGAAAATGCTAATGGAGAATTTTATGGGGATAGCTTAGAAAATGCTGAGGTTGGAAATGCTAATGGAATTTGTTTAGATAATACCTTAAAAAATGCTAAGGTTGAAAATGCTAAGGGGAAGTTTTATGATAATAGTTTAGAAAATGCGGATGTTAAAAATGCTAATGGGAAGTTTTATGATAATAGTTTAGAAAATGCTAATGTTGAAAATGCTAATGGGGAGTTTCGTGGAGATAGTTTAAAAAATGCTGAGGTTAAAAATGCTAATAGGAAGTTTTATGATAATAGTTTAGAAAATGCTGATGTTAAAAATGCTAATGGGAAATTTGATTGGAATAGTTTAAAAAATGCGGATGTTAAAAATGCTAATGGGGAGTTTCGTGGAGATAGTTTAAAAAATGCTGAGGTTGGAAATGCTAATGGGGAGTTTTATAATCATAGTTTAGAAAATGCGGATGTTAAAAATGCTAAGGGGGAGTTTTATAATTATAGTTTAGAAAATGCCGAGGTTGGAAATGCTAATGGGGACTTTTTTCATGATAGTTTAAAAAATGCGGATGTTAAAAATGCTAATGGGAAGTTTTATAATCATAGTTTAGAAAATGCTGAGGTTGAAAATGCTGAGGGGAAATTTTATGAAAATAGTTTAGAAAATGCAGAAGTTGAAAATGCTAATGGGGAGTTTTATAGAAATAGTTTAAAAAATGCGAATGTTGGAAATGCTAATGGTGAGTTTTATTGGGATAGTTTAGAAAATGCGGATGTTGAAAATGCGGAGGGAAAATTTTGTGATAATAGTTTAAAAAATGTAAAAATAAAGTATAATTATAGAAACATCCCTTTAAAATTAAGAAAATATATACCAAAATTCCTTGTTAGAACTGTGTTTTTAAATAATAAGTGTTCCATGAGCCTTAATTTCATTTCCAGCACATAGAACATATCCCTGTTTTTCAAGAATTCCTAAAGCATAATAAATTTTAGGATTTAAAAAAAAATTAATTAACATAACTCTTAATTGTTCTAATATCTCCTCTACTCTGCACAATATATTTATGTTTTTCAAGAATTCCTAAAGCATAACAAATTTCACCTTTACCAAAATCAGAAACTCTTGTTATCTTACTACACACTAAAGTGGATAGTTTGTTTAGAGTTTCTGAGATAGAAATTTCTTAACAATTATGAAGCAATCTACACGAAATTTCTACATAAGATAATAATTCACTTGAATTATCTAGTTCTACAAAATCTCTTTTTGTGCATTCTATTCCAAAAATATCCTTATAAATCCTCTCAATAGTAATTTTTCCCTTAAAATTCATTAAAGAATCTAAACAAGTTTGGGCATTTTCTGCATAAATAGGTTTTTCTCCTTGAGAAATTAAAGCATATTTAATTATTAAAGGATATAATCTTTTATCTTCCATATTTCTTTAGTATTTCTATCCTTTAAATTAATTTACATTTTAAACCAGATATTTTAAATATGCTTAATTAATAATAAATTCAAGAGCCCATAGCTCAGCCTGGTTTAGAGCGCTGGTCTTATATGACTGCAATTTAAAGGTTGCTGCTCTCAAAGAAAAGGTCTAAGAGAGCCAGAGGTCCTCGGTTCAAATCCGAGTGGGCTCATAAGTATGCTTGTTAATCAAATACAAAACAAGAGCATACTTTAATCCTGGATGTAGAAATTTATTGTAAATTGCTTTATAATCGTCCAAAAATTTCTAGCTCAGAAACTCTTTTTGTTTAGAGTTTCTGATTTGACAAATCAGTTTAAACAAAAAGGGAAGTTTGCAAGAAACCGCAGGTGTCTTTCAGGTTCAAATACTTCAAAATCTTTTATGGGTTTTGAAGTTCCCAAAATTTCTGTAAGAAATTTTTAGGACCGAGTGGGTTCATATAAAAATTTAAAATTTACCCTACAAAACATTTAAAAAATAATATCTCTTAATTTAAACATATTAAAAAAAGAGTTTAGGAAAAATAAAATGCCTGAAATAAAAAAAAAATTATATAGAAGTAAAAAAGATAAAATAATTGGAGGGGTTTGTGGAGGTATTGGAAATCATCTTAACACAGATCCAACAATAATAAGAGTAATCTGGGTATTAGGATCATTTTTATTAGGGATAGGATTAGGGAGAAATTTCTTCTGGTGGGCTGGATTATTTGCTTATTTAATTGCTTGGATAATAATTCCTGAAGAGAAATAAAATTAATGCAACTTTTCTTTTATCTTTAATATCTTTTTTATAAATCAGGAAGATTAATCTAAATAATATAGAAAACAATATTTAAATTCTCCTCTGCTTGTCCGAACCTCTAACCTAATTTTTCTCTGCTTAAATCTTTAGAGAATTCTTCTATCGCCTTAATACTATCTAAAATATGCTTGATAAAAGCTAAATTATCCTTCATATTATTCTTACCTCTTAGCTCAAAATCTTGTTTTTAAAATATGATTTAAAGCAGTTATAAGAGATTTTATTGAGGCTAATATTGATTGAAAAGCAATAGGCATAAGAGAAGAGTATGAATAAATATTAAGATATTTAACAAATCAAGAAGTATTAAAATTAAATGAATTAAAAATTAAAGAAAAAGCAATTATAGAAAAAATGTTGTAATCTTTTTTATTTGGAAAGAACCTTATTTTGCTATAAGAATTGAAAATAAAGAGTTTGTTAAACTTCAATCAGAATATTTTGACTTATTATGGGATATTGCTAAAAAATAATTTCCCGATAAATAGTTCCATATCAACGTAAAAATAAAAATACCTTCATAAAAACTAGCACATTTTTTGATAATTTTTACTATTCTCAATAAACAAATTTCCTATGTTCAACTCTTAAGAAAATTATTGACTTTTGATTAAAAGAATATATAACTCTATAGGGTTTTACATAAATAGTTCTTTCTCCTTTTAAATCATATCTTAAAGGTTTTCCTCTTTCTGGGTTCTGAAGAATTTTTTCTATTTGTTTTATTACCTTCAATTTAATCGAAGAATCCAATCTTTTTACTTCTTTTTCAAATTTATCTGGGTAGATAATCTCTACCATTTTTTAATTTCACTTAAGAAATCTTCACTCTTCATTCTTTTAAATCTATTTTTTTCTATATCTTCCCATGCTTCGTCAACTAGTTTCAAAGTTTCAATATCTTCCTTTAAGATAGGATTTTCAATCTTCTTTAAAACAATTAAATTATCTTTTTTCACTGCAGCTAAAATTGTTCCTTCTTTTAAATGCAGTTTTTCTCTTATTCCCTGAGGAAGAACTATCTGCCCCTTACTACTAACTCTTATTACTTCCATAAGGATAGTAAGACTTCCT
>Ga0307990_1000674_pt1 | contig 29621 bp, 28 predicted proteins | sample EllFjometagen129_FD_203168 | JGI IMG/M metagenome (GOLD analysis project Ga0307990, IMG submission 203168) | Marine microbial communities from Ellis Fjord, Antarctic Ocean - #129 | ecosystem: Environmental > Aquatic > Marine > Unclassified | place: Southern Ocean | collected 2014-10-08
AATCCATTGGCAATCGAAATATATTTCATAGGCTGGTTTCCCATGGCAATACAAACATATTCGCCCCTCCCGTCATCATTTTTACCTTCTACCCAGGCGGTAGTCATATTGTTGTCAACTAGATGGTGGTCCGAATATGTTCCAATTGAGAAATCCTGGGGTTTATCCAACTCGGAAGATGAACAGTAAATTGCGTCGGTATTACCGATAAATGAAAATTTTTCCCAAGTTTGGCCATGAAGAGTGAAAAAAAGAAAAAACAAGAAAAGGAATGACAAAGCAGATTTCATATTTGGTTGATCTTTATTTCAAAGATAATAGAAATTTAGTTCCGATGGAAAAACCGAAGGCGTTGACCACTGCCCGCCGGTTTTTTGCTCACGATCCTCCTCCTCGGTTCTTACAACAAGGTTCTTAAATGGATATTTAAGAATACCAATGAGTTAAGTGGACAAAAAAAAGACGACAGCATCTCTACTATCGTCTTTAATCTATTTGAGGCGGCATCCTGAACCCTCTTCTGTACCCGGAGCCGGGGGACATAAATTTTACAAGGCTTTCGTAAATATAGGCTGTAAGGGCTTTTATCATTACTAGAATTAGCGTACATTTACTACCTGTTACATTAAAATAGGGTGCAATTATGGGAGCAAAAGATGATTTAAAGATAAAATTGCAGGTCCGGGGAGGATATACAAGTAAAAACAATACCAGGCAGCTTCTGATCAGGATCACATTAAAAAGAGAAAGTGGTATTAAAACCGAAAGAGCGGATATCTATACAAAGTATTATGTGAAGGTTCGGAAGGAAAATAATCCTAAAACAGGAAAACAGGAATGGGTTCCAATAATATCTCACTTTAAAAACGGATCAGTTAATCCCGGTCATCCGGATTATAATGACATTATCGATTATCTGGCTGATTTTAAAGCAAAGGCCAGAAATATCTTCAGAGATGTGAGATACTATAAAGAAAACATTACTGTTGAAGAACTAAAATCAAGGATCCTCCAGGTCCAGCCTAAAACAGTTTCCTTTAAAGACACGTTCGATCACTTTGTAAATGTTATGAAGGCGGATAAGGCCCCTCGGACCATTACTAACTATAAAACAGTTTTTAAATTTTTGGAAGATTTCAGTAGAGCCAAAAATATTAAACTCGCATTTAACTCTATAGATATTGATTTTTTCGAAAGCCTTAAGGATTACTCCTATAATTCTAGGGGTATTGAAACAAATTATTTCGCTAAAATAATTGGCGTTTTAAAGGCTTTTCTGAGGTGGTCATATGAACGGTATCATAATAGAAATGACTTTCTTGCTTTCAAAGCCCCTGAAGTTGAAAAAGAGGTAATATATTTGACATGGGACGAGCTTATGACTCTTTACAACTATAATTTTAAAATCCCAGATCAGCGAATTGCCAGGGAATTATTCTGTTTTATGTGTTTCACTGGGCTACGTGTTGGAGACCTCAGAATGTTGACGCCTGATCATATTAAAGCGAAAAGGATTGAGATTATTGCTCAAAAAACTGGTGATAAGCTTTATATCCCTTTAAGTAGCTATGCGATTGAGATTTTAAAAAGGAACAAAGGTATATTACCTAAAATGCTGCAGCAGAAAATCAATATAAATATAAAGGATTGTTGTAAAGTTGCTGGTATAACTGAAAAGACAAGGCATCATTCTCACGTTGGGGGAAAGATTGATATTTTATATAGCCCGAAGTATGAATTAATTTGTAATCATACTGCCAGGAGAACATTTATTACTATTAGCATAGAAAAAGGGATGTCTCCTAAAACAATAATGAAAATCGTAGGCCATAAAAAGGATTCTACAATGAACCGGTACCTTAAGATTGCTGATAAATTTGCCGAAATAGAAATGGAAAAGTGGGAGCATTAATTCTTCAGGATCTGCTCCTTTATAAATAGCAGATATTTCAAATTATAAATATCAGGCTCAGTTTCATTTTTGAAAGAGATATCAGTAGATTTTAGGCTGGTCGCTCCAGGTCTAATTGTTTCAATCAAATTATCTACTACATCGATATCAATAAGTTCATACAAATTTATAAATGTAAAGGCCGTAACGAAGTTCTCATTTTCATTTTCCAACTCCCTTAGTTGTGCTTTCATAAATGATTGAGATCTTTCATCGGATCCGAAAGCAAAAGGCGAGATTTCTAAGGCATCACATATATCAACATATTTCTTTAGTGAGAGAGTTTTTCCGCTAAGCGTTCTTGACAATGATTGATTGCTTATTCTTAATTTCTCTGCAAGCCAAACAATAGACTTTCCTTGCTTTTTCAGCTCTTCTTTTATTCTAGAATATGGATTCATCAAACAATTTTGTTTGCAATTTACTGTATATCATAATCAATATCAATAGACAAAAACGTTTAATAAAGACAAAATATTGATATAAATGTTTGATAAAATGGAATATTTAGTATATTTGTTTATTCCTTATATTAAAAACGCACAAAATGGAAAATTTAGTAAAGCAAAAAAGTAACGAAAACGAACAACTATTAACTCAAAATGAGGCTATTAAGTTGCTCAGGGTTTCTCGACCAACTTTCATAAGGTATCGAGTTGCTAATAAGATCCCTTTTATCACAATGGGGAGCGGTAAAAAATGCAAGAAGTTTTATCGAAAAGATGATCTGCTTGTTTTCACTACGAAATGAGGTCTATGAATTCATACTTTGAAACAAAAAGAAAATGAAATTCACTGCAGAACAACTTGAATTATTGGAGGGGCTTAAAACTCATCGAATAACAGTTAGAGTAACTGAAAAAATGTATAAGAAATATGAGAGAGTCTCAAAGCATACACATGTACCAAAACCCAGGCTCCTAAGATACTTGATCGCGCAATATATTGATGATTGCTTTAATATTTAGATAAAAACCACTGAAACCACTCACAAATGCAAGCATTCTTCGATAAGATTAAAGACATAGACCTGGTTGATGCCATTGGCAAATATGTCGACTTAAAACGCACCGGTGCATCCTATAAAGCCAATTGTCCGTTCCCCGGACATGACGAAAACACTCCGAGCTTCGTGGTTAATCCTGGTAAGCATATGTTCAAATGCTTCGGCTGCGGAAAAGGAGGAACCAATGCTGCTACTTTCTTAATGGAAGTACAAGGGATCTCCTGGTGGGATGCTTGCGTGATACTGGCCAAAGATTTTAATATCGATATCCCCAACACAAAAGAACGCACTCCGGAAGAAGAGGAAGAGTACAAGAAACATGAGGCGGTTAAAATGGTCCTTAAGTTTGCGATGGAATATTTCCAGGAGCAGCTTCAGGAAAATAAACCAGCACTCAAATATGCACAGGGCAGGTGGACCGATGAAACCATTAAGGACTTCAATATCGGGTATGCACCGGCAGGCAATGCCTTTTACAAAGAAGCCAGGTTAAAAGGATACAAAATTGATCTGCTACTGGATGCAGACCTGATCAAGGCATCTAAGAATCAGAAAGGCACTTATTACGACACCTTCAGAGAGCGCATTATGTTTCCGATGGCTGATAAGTATGGCCGGCCGGTAGGATTTTCTGGAAGAATACTCCCACAAGTAGCTGCTAAAAAGACAGAAATAGCAAAATATATGAACTCCCGGGAGAGTGATCTCTTCCAAAAGGGGAAAATGTTCTTTGGCTTTCACCTGGCACAGCGCGTCATGCGCGATAAGAAAATGGCTTACCTGGTTGAAGGGCATCCTGATGTGGTGCGCATGCATGAGATCGATCAGGTGAATACAGTGGCCACCTCCGGCACTGCGCTAACTTCTGACCAGGTGTTTATTTTGAAGAGCCTGGTTGAATCTGTTAATATTATTGGTGATACCGATGATGCCGGCCTTAAAGCCACAAAGCGAAGTGCGGAGATGTTGATCAAAGAAGGGTTATTCGTTAACGTGGTGGATCTTCCGGATACTGAAGATGGAAAGAAAAATGATCCGGATAGCTTTTTTACTACTCCGGAACAGTTCGATGAATTTGTAACCGGTGAACATATCCGGGACTACATCTATACAAAAGCAAACAAGTGGCAGAAGAGAGCCAATAATCCGGATTTCAAAAAACGGGCCCTCGATGAGATCTGCGAACTGGTTGCCTGCCTGCCTGTAACTATTCACGGAATGTATATGGAGCAGCTTGGTAAAATCATTCCTTCAAAAAAGGTGTGGGACCAGACACTCAAAGCTATTCTGAAAGAGAAGGAGCCAGAGGTGAAGGAGTCGCGGATCCCTGACCATGTGAAGCTGTCAGATTTTGAGAAATATGGCTTTTATGCTGATCATAATAAATATTTTTTCAAGGGAAGGAATGGAACATCTGAAGGTAGTAACTTTATTATGAAACCTCTTTTCCATGTACAGAGTGTAAGTAATGCGAAGCGAATATATGAGATTACCAATGAATTTGGATACTCACAGGTCATTGAGTTTGCACAGAAGGATCTGCTTGCTTTATCAAGATTCAGAGAACGTCTTGAAGGGCTTGGTAATTTTATATGGAAAGCACAGGAGGGAGAATTAACCAGGTTAAAGTGTTATTTATACGAAAATACTGAGAGCTGTGTGGAAATTACTCAGCTTGGTTGGCAGAAACACGGTTTTTGGGCGTGGGGAAATGGCCTGTTCAATGGACAATTTAATCATACCAATGAATACGGTATTGTAAAGCATGAGGATAAAAACTATTATCTGCCGGCATTTTCGAAAGTGTACGATGGAGAGGATGGGCTATTTACGGCCGAGCGCAGGTTTATGCACAGGAAGGAGGAGAAAATATCTTTAAATGCTTACTCTGAAAAGCTAATGCAAGTATTTGGCGAGAATGCGAAATTTGGCATATGCTTTTACCTATCGACGCTGTTCCGGGATCATATAGTAAAGATCTTTAACTTCTATCCGATTCTGAACCTTTTTGGACCTAAGGGAGCAGGTAAGACAGAGCTGGCCGTTTCGCTTCTGCAATTCTTTGGACCACAGCCTAAGGGGCCAAACATCAACAATACATCAAAAGCGGCCCTGGCCGATCACGTTGCAATGAGCTGCAATGCTTTGTGCCACATTGATGAATATAAGAATAACCTGGACTTCGAAAAGATAGAATTTCTTAAAGGACTTTGGGATGGCACCGGGCGTACCAGGATGAACATGGATAAAGATAAGAAGAAGGAAACCACAGCTGTTGATGCCGGGATCATAGTAAGCGGTCAGGAAATGCCAACAGCTGATATCGCACTCTTCTCTCGTTTAATTTACCTGACCTTTAGCAAAACCATATATACTGAACAGGAAAAGGAAAATTTTAATGAATTGAAGAAAATTGAGAAGAAAGGGTTAACCCATATTACTCATAAAATACTGGAGCATAGGGTTTCCTTTCTAGAAAATTTCATGAAAAGCTATGACCTGGTAAGTAGAGATGTCCAAAATAAATTAAAGGAACAAATTGAAGATAGGATCTTAAAAAACTGGTTAATTCCAATAGCGGCATTTCATGCTTTACAAGAAAAAATCACCTTACCATTCACATACAAGCAGTTAATAAATGAGGCTGTAGTTCATATTGCCGGTCAAAACAGTGAGACTGGAAATAGTAATGAGGTAACAGCTTTCTGGGACACAGTACAATATATGTTTGAAAACAACCTCATTCAGCATGGAGTAGATTATAGGATAGATTTTGGAGAGACTAATTTAAAAACTAAAACCATGGATGCTGAATGGAGTAATGCCCCAAAAGATGTACTAAATATCCGATTTAGTAAAATTATGACTCTATATGCCATAGTAGGGAGACAATCAGATGCCAAGGTTTTACCGAAAGCCACGATGGAATATTATTTAAAGAATGATAAAAGCTTCTTTGGAATTAGGAATTCTTATCGATTTTATATTTCCGACAAAATGGGAAATATTTTATTGGATGATGTTGGTATTCGAAAAGAGACTATCACAAGCGCTTATTCTTTTGATTACAATAAACTTGACATTGTACTTCATGATAACAAAACAGATAAAGAAGAAAAGGATAAAATAGAATTAGAAAAAGAACTAAAGGAAAATATAAATGATAAAAATATAAATGGAGTCAACAGTAAAAATGAACCAGATGAGGAGCTTCCATTTTAATAAAATTAAATCTAACTAATTTATATCGACCTACACGACCTACACCGACCTACAAACTATAAATATATGATTATCAAAATAATACTAAACCAAATTCAAAAATAATAAAACCTACACCGACCTACACCGACCTACAATAGATTTATTAAACCTACAATAACCTACTTAAAATATATATAACCTACAGACTCTATTTATGTATTATTCATAAAATCAGTTAATTAACAATGTGTAGGTCGGTGTAGGTCGTGTAGGTCGTGAAATAGCTATTTAAACTAGAATTATACTTTTTTAACCATTAATCACAATGCAATGAAAACACAAAAAAAAGACACCCCGAAAATTACCCAGGAGTACCTGGAACTAAAGAGACTCGAATTTGTACATAGGTATCTTAATACTGGTATGTGCGGATCTGCCCTCACTACTTTAAAGGACGCATTCTTCACTTATGTAATGGAATTAGCTAGGCAAGATATGCTGAGTGGGAAAAAAATAGCAAGTATCCATGCAGGTTATTATCTTATTATTGACATTCTGAAAGACTTGAAAGAATTGGATGATATTGAAATAAGAGCCGGGACCTTTGATTATCCTGTAAGTAGTTCTGAAGATTATATCGATGCTTTTCATAAAGCCTTAGAAAGGGTTCCAGAAGATGGTAGAAAAGTTAATACAATTACTTTAAGTACTATATATATTCCAAAAGCTTCATAACGAAATGGCAAGCAAAGGAACAAATTCGACACCTACTTTCCCAGGAATAAGTTTATCCTGGGGAGATGGATATAAAAAAGACAATGGTGAAGCCACAATCTTTGCCATTGTCTATGTCAATCGAAAAAAAGTAAGGTTTAATACCGGGTTGAGTGTTCTAAAAGAGGAATTCGATTCTGAAACCTGGACTGTATTACCTACACATGAGTATGCTTCTGATTATAATCTGATACTTGGATCTGTAAAAGCCAGGCTAAATGAAATATTCATACGGTATCGCCTTCAGCATCGATCAATCTCTCCTGCGCTATTGCGCAAGGAGTACAAGGCAAAGATGACAAGTTTAGATTTTCATTCCTTTTTAAAGAATGCTATTGAGGAAAGAAAGGGAGAGATCACCCATTCATCTATTAAGCAGCACCGGGTCCTGGCCGCAAACCTTCGGGAGTTTTCCCCAGATCTCTCCTTTATAGATCTACAGGATGATTTTTTCAGTCGGTATAACCGGTGGCTAATTTCCACAAAGGGGAATTCAACCAATACCAGGTACAATAATTTCAAAAACCTGAAAGCTTATATGAATATTGCTAAGCGAAGTGGATTAATCCAGGTGAATCCACTTGATTTTTATATGCCGGTAAGAATGGTCCAATCGGACCGCAGTTTTCTTACGGAGGATCAAGTGCGAGCTCTGCAAGCATTATATATCAAAAACATACTTGGTGAAAATGACAAGAGGATCCTCCGGCATTTTCTATTTATGTGTTTTACCGGTCTCCGGATCTCTGATCTAAAAAATATTCAGATGGAAGATATTAGTAAGGATCTGCTTGTATTCACAGCATATAAAACCAGGGGGAGAAAGCCAGCTTCTTTAAAAATTCCTCTATGCAGTTATGCAAAGCAGCTGATCAAAGATGAAAGTCCTCATAGGATCCATGGACATGTTTTCAATTGCTTTGCGGAGGCAACAATGCGACGGCGAATTAAAGAGATTGTGAAAGCTGCCGGTATACATATTGATATCTCCCTACACACCGGCCGGCACACATTTGCAACAATGTTTCTCCGGAGAACAAAAAATATTACAGCTCTGCAGAAACTCCTGGGCCATACAAAGATTGAAATGACCCTGGTTTATGCTCATATTTTAACTGAAGATATAGTGGAAGAGATCCACAATGCATTTGATAGTTTTTAATGAAAGTAAAAAGACATAGGAGTTATGAGCTTGAAATATTTCTGGATCCTTCTCCTAAATATTGGCTTTAAATGACTTGAATTATTCCATAATATGCATAAAAATTTGAACTCATGATAACTGAACAAGCAAGATCGGATGTATACCTTAATGGCCAGCAAGCTGGCCAGGAGCTTGATAAGCTTGCAACGAAAGCTGCAAAGTTAAAAAAGCAAATGGTTGAATTACGCAAAGCCAATGATAAAGCTGGATTTGACAAAAAGCAAAAAGAACTCCGCCAGGTAAACAGCGAGATGAAAAACCTGCAGAAGCAGGCGTTCGATGTTAATAAGGTGCTTAAGAGCCTGAGCAGCTCATCCATAAATGATTTATATAAGGCTCAGCGAACATTGAATAGGGAGATGAAGAAGTTACCTCCGAATTCAAAAGAATATAAGCAAGCCGCAAAGGATGCTGGAAAGCTGAAATCCAGGATTGATAAACTCAAAGGCAGTGTTAAATCTACTCATAATCCATTGAGCAAAATGAAAAATCTTTTTCTTGGGTTGGGGGTTGTAACTCTAATTAAGAGACTTGGATCCGAACTTATTAGTTTAACTAAAATTATTCAAGGCGATGCAGTACGTTCATCAGTTGTGTTTGGTGATCAGCTTGGTTATGTCCGGGGAGAGTCTGAGAAACTAGCCAAACAGATGGGGCTTACAAATCGAGAATTTGTCGCTGCAGCTGCAGGGACTGCTGATTTGCTTATCCCATTGGATTTTAGTAGAAAGCAGGCAGCAAAAATGTCCGTTGAGTTACAATCGCTTGCAGGGGCACTTGATGAATGGACCGGGGGGCAAATTGGGGCTACCGGTGTTTCAGAAATACTTACAAAAGCAATGCTTGGAGAAAATGAGCAGCTGAAGACGCTTGGGATTGCCATTCGTAAGGACTCTGAAGAATTTCGCAACCTGGTTAAACAGAAAAAAGCAGATACTGGTGCAACAAAAGCACAGGCAGAAGCGATGGCTACTCTGGAACTTATCCAAAAGAAATCTGCTGATGCTCAGGAAGCCTATACTGGATCAGGAAATAAGCTACTTCGAATACAAAAACAGTTGTCAGTTTCTGTTAAAAACCTAAAAGAGGAATTCTTGAAATTAATAAGCGCGCCAATTTCAGAAAGTCTTGTAGAGGAAGGTCGGAGAGTTAATCAACTCACAGTTGAGATATTAGATTCAAATACCTCATATGAGGATAGGCTAATTTTACTTGATAAACTTGAAAGAATCAGCCCCGATATTGTAAAAGGTATTAATGCTGAGAAAATCGAATATGATAAACTCAATAAAAACCTACAAATCTATAATGATACCTTGGTCAAAAGGATTGTTCTTGCAAATCTTCAGGAAGATGAACAAAAATCCTTAGCAAAACTAGCAGAGAATTCTGAGCGCCTGGGGAAAGCTCAATTAGCGATTGGTACGCTAATAAACAATAATAATGTTGGGGATATTTTGCAGGACTATGATAATTGGGGAGAAAGAGTACAAGCACTCACTACTTATTTGGAAGATGTAGTAAAAACAGAAGAAGAAGCTGCTGGTGTCACAGAAAAAATGAAAAAAGGGTTTATTCAATTCGGAGAAATGGATCCTATTTCTGATATATGGAACCAAGCTAAAAAAGATTTAAGATATATTGGAGATGTCTTACTCCCAGGCTATGAATCCTCACTTTCAAATTTTAATGATCAACAGAAAAATACAACTGATTTTACAAATAGGATTAACGCTCTAGAAGAGATTCTCGGATTAACGGAGGAAATTGAAATTGTTATTGACCCTGATAATGTTGCAGAAACAGCTGAAGAGGCAGAAAGGAGACTGAAAGCAAGTTATAAAAGAGTTTTGAATGATATGAAAGTAGCTACCCAGAAGCAGCTTAATATGTACGCTGAAATGAGAGTTGCCGGAGCAATGGATGAAGAGCAATACCAGGAACAACTTCTTGTTGAAAAGATAGCAGTATTAAATGCAGAAATAATAATCCGTAAAAAATTCAATGAAGATTACTCTGACCTGGAAGCTGAGCTATTGAAGATTGAAATTGATAATATTAATGCTCTTCAGAAAGAAAAAGACAAGGCCCTTGAAACTGAGAAAGAGCAAAAGGCAAGGGCTGCTTTAGAAGCTATAATTGCAGCGGAACAAAAAGGAATTGACTTTTCCAAGATTGAAGAAAAAATCCTTGATGGACAGCTTGAACGCATAAAGCGTCTGAGTAAAAGAAAAGAAAAGGCTGCTGGTGATGACGAAGAACTTTTAGAAGAGTTAGAGAAGGATGCTGATGAAGCAACTAAAAATGCCACCAGGCATATTAAAAATTTCACGAAAAGTCTAGCGGAACATACTGCAGAAATTACTCAATTAGTAGGAAAGGATATTGCTAATGCTTGGGTAGATGGTTTTAATCAGCAGAAAGAAGTTGAACAAGAGTATAATGAAAAGGTAGCTGAATTAAGGTTGGAAAGAGAGAAGGGCTATATAGAAGAAAATGAATACCAGGATGCATTGGCTCAATTGGACGAAGACAGGCGGAAGGAAGATGTTAAACTTGAAGGTATAAAAGGACGATTGATTCTAGTAGAAATACTCAAGTATTTACGAAAGGTTGCTCATGCAAAAATTGCTGAAGGAGCTATAAAAAGTATTGCAGAATATGGGTTGATTATTGGAGCTGCAAGAACTTTCCTGTTGACAGCAGCCATTGAAGCAGCTTATGGGTTGGCTGCCTCCAAGCTTTCACAAAATTATGCCGGTCGCTATCCTGTTGTAGGGGCTTCTGACAATCGCACATATATGGCCACACCGGCAGGAGCTGCAAAAACTGGGATCTATACCTCTCCATCTATAGTTGCAGAACGTGGCACGGAGATGATTATAGATTATCCAACCTATTCAAATATATCTATGAACCGACCAGATATCATCAGGGATATACAGAGCCTCAGGGTCCCGCAACATGCTGCAGGGAGATACACTGATGATAATAGACCAGTATCGCAAGGGCCCTCTTCTCCTACGCAAGCTCAAAGCAATAAAGAGGTAGTTGAAGAAATTAGAAATCTTCGCAAAGATTTGCTGGCAGGAAATATCAATGCTGTTGTTGACGACTATCAGATCCGCGAGATCAGGGATAGAACCACAACCATAAATAACATTGAATCTGAGATATCTAAGTAATTCATAAAAATGACACTTTGAGATTTAATTTAGATATGTATATTGGATAATCATTGTGGAAATTGCTTTCATCCATTTTGCATTTGTGGTATGGCAATTAATTTAAAGCCCCGGGTTTCCGGGGCTTTTGGCGTTTTATTGAAAGTTGTCCTTTATTTTTTTGTCTGCCGTTGTTATGTTTACATAATCACAAAGCAAAAACAATGAAACAAAGCATCTACATTAAACTGGATCAGATTAGCCAGGAGTGGGTCCTATATGCCTGGGGACCCGAAATTACAAAGAAGAATATGTTGGGAATAATTCTTGGGCCTTACTTAAAGTATATCCCAAAACAGGGTTATCCTGGTTTGAAAAACATCATTAATAATCCTGACTACCTAAAGCTCGAGTTAGTATCAAAACTGAACGATAAGGATCTGCGCTGCAATATATATATAGCAGCGCGATATCATCATGATATTGAGCTAAGCATTAAGGATGCAATGCGTTTTGACTTTACCAGGTACATGGAAATTATGGGGAGTCTTAATAAAATGACAATAACACACCTGATAGAAACCTACATTGAGAAGAACAACCTGCCTGGGGAAAAACTCAACTTCGACTATTTTAAGAAGTATTACTATAAAAGCAGATCAGTAGAAAATTATCCAAAAAAAGGGTCGTTTGTAGCTTCTATTGGTTTTGGTTATTAATCTTCTACAAAAAAGCTTCCAAATCGAGCAGTTTTAAAAATCCGGAATCTCAGAAATCAGGCACTTTTTCAGATTATTTTTGTTTTTTTTGGATTTATTTCTAAAAAAACAGCAAAAATATCGATTTTTCGTCATTTTTTCGAAAACTAGAGATTCACTTTCCTTTCCCCTTTTTCAATAAGAATTAGAAACATCATTCCAAGCAGTAAAATTTGATAGATTATTCATTAATTATTAGATAATCAAACATATACATTCATATTTTGCTCATTTTTTGTTGTGTATATACTATTGAAATTTGATCTGTAGATTGTAAAATCAATAATTCACAAACATGAAAACTATCAAATTTTTATCCTTGTTACTTATGTCAGTCGTTCTAGGAGCGACTGCAAGTTTTGCGACTGGTATTTCTCCCGATATAGCCATTGGAGGCGCTTTAGGATTGAATATCGTTACATCAACAGTATCAACTCTGACAGGTTTCAGTATTTCCGGACTGGCTATGGCAGTAGTAGATATTTCTTCCCTACAGGAATCTGCTATTAGGTATAACCGGGATCTAAAGTTGTTACCTGTTGCTATAATCAAAGAAGAACTTGGAAAGCTGGGTATAGCACTTATTCCTGATATTCAAAATAAGGATATCAGAACGAATTTTGAACGGGCCGGAGGAATAATGGCGCCCTATAGTACAACAATGACTATAAATAATAGCGATTTGGGCAAAGCAGTTGAGTCTATTTTGGAAGTTCATGACGCTTATGCTTCAGTGAAGGATAATGTAAGGAACTATAAAACAACCAAGATAGGACCTGATCAGCTTCTTGGTAAGAATACTTCGAAAGTACATCCATGGCAGAGAACAATGCTTTGGGCAATTGTGAGCACTTTTGGGGAGGATCTGGGAGATTGCCTTTATGGAGGCACCAGGAATGCATCCGGACTTACTCCTAAGGATCTCTTTAATGGATTTGATACGCTGCTTACAACAAAGGTTAGCTCCGGAGAGATCTCTGCAGCAAAAGGCAATTTATATGCTACTGGTGCAATTACTGCGCCAGCAACTGCAGACGATACCGATGCGTTTGACCAACTTCGCGCAATGTGGGCTTCCGCTCATCCTACAATGAAGAAGATCAATACAATTCTGCAAATGAATTATGATGTTTTTGAAGCGTATCAGCAAGCTCATTTCAATAAATATAAGTATGCTCCTAAGATTGATGAATATCAGCGGATTATTCTTGAAGGAACCGGTGGGAAATGTAGGCTTGTACCATCTGCCTTTATGGGTACCGGTGACAGGGTGATTTTAACTAAGCCTGGTAACTTTGATTTTGGGATGGATAGCATGAAAGATCAACAATTTGTTCAGGTTCGTGCTCCCTATGAGGATCCTAATTTTGCTCAATTCTGGATACAGGGTTCATATGGAACAAGAATCAACAGCGTTAATAAGAAGGTCCTTGTTATCAATGATGGTACTCCGATCCACGCCACTAATTTCTCAGGTGATTACGATTCAGCAGCTAGCTAATTAGTATATCGAGAAGAAAATGAAAATAAATCCAATTATATCGGCAATTTTAAGGCATAAGTGGGCCATTGATACCCAATATGCCTTAAATGCCGGATCTATAATCTCCGGATTGCTTTCGGGTAATGAATTTGCAGAGATTTCAGAGCCCAAACCTATGGCTGCAATAATTGCTGGAGATGGTAAGGCAATTACTTACCGGGATTGGGATACTGCCCCACAAGGTTCAATTGCCCTGGTAAACCTAAAGGGCACACTAATTAAGGATAATGCGTCTTGTGGTCCTGTAGGGATGGCCGAAATTGGCAAAAGAATTCAGGAGGCCGACAATGACCCTCGTTTTAAGGGAATCCTATTACATATAGACTCACCAGGGGGCACTATAGATGGCACTGAAAGTCTTGCAAATATTGTAAAAAGCACAAAGAAGCCAATATTAAGCTTTGTCGATGGATTAATGGCCTCAGCTGCGCTATGGGTAGGATCATCCGCTGATGAGGTTTGGGCCTCGACCACTACAGATGAAATCGGATCCATTGGTGTACTATTGTCATTTGCAGATGTTCAACCCTACTATGAGAAAATGGGTGTGAAATTTCATCTTATTACAGCATCCTCTAGCAATGAGAAAGTTAAATATTTTAAAGATCTGAAGGCAGGAAACTATGAGAATTATATTAAAGAGGTCCTGGATCCGCTTGATACAAAATTCATGGAGGCGGTTAAATCAAACCGGCCCAATGTGAGAGAAAATCATCTTACTGGAAAAGTGTTTTTTGCTAAAGACGTAATGGGAGTGTTAGTGGATCAAATTGGTACGATAGGTGAAGCAATTCAGCATCTTGCATCGATGACAGATCTTACTGGAAATAAGTCAAATTCAATTCAATCAAATATGAAAACATTTAAGACAATTAACCAGGTACTTGGGGTCGATTCCCTGGAATCTGATGAAGATCACGTTTCACTGCATGTGGATCAGATGAATCTTCTGGAGAAGGCCCTTGGGGCAACTGATAATGATCTGCAGGAAGCTGCAAATCTAAAAGACGCAAACAAAGCTCTCCGCGAGGAGAACGACTCTCTCAAAAAAGCTGCAGCAGGAGGATCTTCCGCTGCAATTACCAAAAATGATGAAACCGGCGAAGATAAGAAGAAGGAAATTGAAGGTGCTGTAGTATCTGAAAATGATGACTTTGCAACCGGTCTGAATAAAATTCATGACGAAATTAAAAACAAATAATGATGAAAATTATAAGAATATTAACATCATTGCTTTTTGCGATTTGCGCAGGGGCAATATTCAGCGCAGCAACCGGATTAGATCCAAATATTACAATGGCAGCATTTATAGCTATTAACATAGGTGTGAATGTTTTGTCAAAAGTAACAGGGTGGACCATCCCCGGCTTGGCGATTAATTGGTCTTCATTGCTTTGGACGCATGGAGAAGAAAATACACCTGGCGTGCGTGTGATCGGCTATTTTGCTCTAAAAAGTTGGCTTACAAATTTTCCTGCAGCAAAAACAGGCGCAGATTTGGTGACATTTGATGATTATGCCAAACTCGAGGCAACTATAGGGTTTACTTTTTCATCCGGGAATGGATTCAATAAAGTATATGGTGTAGGAGGAAAATCAAAAGTAGATTCTGAGAGCCAGGGAGAGGTTGATTGTAAGACCTTCAAAAATACATACACTTTCATCTATCCAGGTACAACTGCAGAGGCAAAAGGATTTTGTCGGAAAATGAACAATGAAGACGCTGTATTTATCGCAATCGAAATGGATGGTACAAAAGTAGTTATTGGCCATCCACAGATTCGGACATTGTTTTCTGCCAATGTAACCACTGGAGATGAAACAACTTCTCAGAAAGGTGTAACTGTAACTGTTGAGTGTGCTCACGAATTGGCATCTCCAATTTATGAAGGAACAGTAACATTGAGCGACCACGCTTCTTCATAGTAGTTTAGTAGTTAATAATTAGTTGGAAAGCCTCCTTTGACCAGGGAGGCTTTTTTTATTCGTGTGCTCCTTCATGAATGATATTGCGGTGGTATTCCTTCTGTAGGTTGTTGTATAGCTTCTCACTATATGTAATATTACAGGATTTACACATCTCTTTTATTGCCGCTTTAATTCCTGATGATCTTTCGCTGTTGTGCTTTAGGTTATTATCTATATAAGAGAATACATCCTGCCCGAATAGCTTCTTAACTATATGCTCAAAATAGTATTGATTATCAGGAGTTAAATAAATCCTTTGCCCCGCAACCATATTACAGTTTATACAGAGGTCCCTGGATACATCCATAGTCAATAGTTCATTTGGATCTACACTCGGATCTTTATAATCTTTGGGCATGACGGACAGCAATGGGCGAATAAGAATGCCCAGAAGGTTGTGATCACGAGCCCTGGCATGAACACCAAAGCGAAACTGTGCATACTCCTTCAGCCAGGGCTTAATGGTGGTCCTTACTATCATATTCTTAGATTTAATTTTCAGTTTTCAATTTACAAAATAATGTTTAACCAATAATGCTGGGCATATAACAGTCAATTTTCATATGGTACTTACCGTAACGCGACAGGGCATGTGCGGGCAACGCTGTGCAAAATTGAAACTGATCCTATGTTTTTAAAAACTAACAGTTAGATTATCAGGTAGATAATAAAAAAAAAATTGAAGTGTTTTTAACATGAATAGTTTGATTATAAAACCGTACTTACTTAAAATAGGAAATCAGAAAGAAATTCTTCTAAACTGGAGAGTACCGAAATAGATATTATTTCTATGTAAGAGTAGATTAGCCCTTAGTGTTTGGATGAAAAATGGGTGCAATAACGACAGAACCCCTGTAAATACAGGGGTTCTAGTACCCGGAGCCGGGGTCGAACCGGCACAGCCTTGCGGCCACTGGTGTTTGAGACCAGCGCGTCTACCAATTCCGCCATCCGGGCAAATATTGGGTCTGCGAAGATAATAACTTTTCATTTGTATGACAAACATCCGTTCAAACATTGAGTTATTTCTTGAAATGATGATCTACTAAAAACATAGTAGACCTACTAAAAAATTAGTAGCAAATTAAAGCAGGGTATGTTCTTTAATATCTTTTATCCTCGCATACATTATTAAATTTGCTGTCACTGAAAATCAATACCAAAAATGGATACAAAACTTAATAAGAAAACGCAAGAAGTCCTTGTCAGACTTGGAGTTCTTGAGATGAATAACGGGGCAAGTACAGGCCTGGAATGGCTGAAAACTGAAGGAGACAAGACTGATTCTGTATCTCCAATAAGCGGCGAAGTGATAGCCAGTGTAAAGAATGCTACCATTGAAGATTATGAATCAATAATCAAAACGGCTGAAAAGGCATTTCAACAATGGAAAACAGTTCCTGCTCCGGCAAGAGGAGAGGTAGTCAGGCAAATCGGGTTGGCACTAAGAGAATCTAAGGAAGATCTTGGATATCTTGTATCCCTGGAGATGGGTAAAATATACCAGGAAGGATTGGGAGAGGTTCAGGAAATGATCGATATCTGCGATTTTGCAGTAGGTCAGTCAAGAATGCTCTATGGATTTACAATGCAATCGGAGCGGCCGAAGCACCGGATGTATGATCAGTATCATCCACTGGGAATTGTAGGTGTTATCTCTGCGTTTAATTTTCCTGTAGCAGTGTGGGCATGGAATGCAATGATTGCTGCTATTGCCGGAGATGTTGTAGTATGGAAACCCAGCTCAAAAACTCCGCTGACAGCCATCGCTACCCATAACATCATAATGAAAGTACTGAAGGAGAACAATGTGCCAAATGGTGTATTTAACCTGATTGTGGCGAAATCATCGGTTGTAGGTGATAATTTTGCAGCAGATAAACGTATTCCACTGTTTTCTGTAACTGGCTCAACAGCAGTTGGAAAAAGAGTATCTGGAATTGTTGGGAACCGACTGGGACGTTCTATTATGGAGCTGGGCGGAAATAATGCAATAATTATTTCAAAAGAGGCAGACCTGGAAATTGCTATCCCGTCAATTGTTTTTGGTTCAGTAGGAACAACGGGTCAACGTTGTACTTCTACCAGGAGGATCATTATCCATGAAGATGTTTATGAAAACGTGAAAGAACGTCTGGTAAAAGCATATAAGCAGCTGGATGGAAAAATAGGTAATTCACTTGAAGATGGTACACTGGTAGGTCCGATGATCGATAAAACAGGGGTTCAGGACTTCACCGATGCGCTCCAGAGTGTGAAAGATGAAGGTGGAAAAATAATTTTCGGCGGAGAAGTACTCGAGGGTGGAATATTCGATTCCGGAACTTTTGTTATGCCTGCTATTGCTGAGGCAGAGAATCATTTTAGAATTGTACAGGAAGAGACCTTTGCTCCCTTGTTGTACCTGCTGAAATTTAAAGGATCCATTGAAAATGCAATTGCGATTAATAACGATGTTCCCCAGGGATTATCATCGTCGATTTTTACACTGAACATGAGGGAAGCAGAAATTTTCCTTTCCGGTGTTGGTTCCGATTGTGGAATAGCCAATGTAAATATTGGAACCTCAGGAGCTGAAATTGGTGGTGCTTTTGGTGGTGAGAAAGAGACAGGCGGCGGACGAGAATCGGGTTCAGATGCATGGAAAGCATATATGCGCAGACAAACGAATACAATTAATTATAGCACCGAATTGACCCTGGCCCAGGGAATAAAATTTGATCTTTAAATCGCCTTAAAGAAAACCTTCGAGCTAACCATGGACTTTGCAACTTCAATAATACCTTGTTTGTCCATTCCGCATTCTTTATAGAGCTCTGCAGGTTTACCATGATCAATAAAACGATCGGGAATGCCAATTCGTTTAACTTCTGCCTGGAATTTATTTTCAGACATAAATTCGAGTATTGCACTTCCCATACCTCCTGAAATTGAGCCATCTTCAACAGTAATAATCTTTTTATGATTTGTAAAGACCTGTTTCAGTAGCTTGCTGTCTAATGGCTTTAAGAAACGAAGATCGTAATGGGCGATACTTAGATTCTGTTTTTCAAGTTCGTCAATGGCAAGTGCCACTTCATTTCCAATGGGCCCGAGAGAAATTATTGCCAGGTCTTCCCCGGTACGCAATACCTGTCCGGTTCCCCGCTGAATTTCTTTAAATGGCTTTCGCCAATCGATTGTGACACCCCTGCCACGAGGATATCGAATAACAAACGGACCGGTAGGGTGATGCTGGGCGGTAAACATAAGATTTCTCAGCTCCATTTCATTGAGCGGAGAGGCAATTGTTAAATTGGGAATGCATCGCATGTAAGCCAGGTCAAATACGCCATGATGGGTGGCTCCGTCTTCTCCAACTAATCCGGCCCTGTCGAGACAAAATACTACAGGAAGATTTTGTAATGCCACATCATGAATTACCTGGTCGTAGGCCCGTTGCATGAATGTAGAGTAAATGTTGCAGTAGGGAATCATCCCGGAAGCTGCAAGCCCTGCAGAAAAGGTAACTGCGTGTTGTTCGGCAATGCCGACATCAAAAGTACGTTCCGGAATCTCCTCCATCATCAACTTCAATGATGATCCACTTGGCATGGCTGGAGTTATTCCAACGATTTTACTGTTGCCCTTTGCCAGTTCAAGGATGGTATGTCCAAATACATCCTGGTATTTTATTGGCTGAGGAGAATCAGTTTTTGTTAATAGAAACTCCCCGGTTTTCCTGTCGAATTTACCACCGGGTGAGTGGAATGTTGTTTGCTTAAGCTCTGCCATAGGGAAACCTTTCCCCTTTTTGGTAATCACATGCAGAAGCTTCGGTCCGGGTATATCTTTCAGGTCTTTCAACACTTCCGCTAAATGAATAACATCATGGCCGTCTACCGGTCCAAAGTACCTGAAATTCATTGCTTCAAAAAGATTTCCCTGTTTCAGAACAATGGATTTTATAGCATTCTCTATTTTCTGAACATACTGCCTGGCATTGGGATTGATCTTGTTTAAAAATCCCATCAGGTTCCATACATCAGTTTTTACCCTGTTATAGCTCTTTGAAGTCCGGATATCTAAAAGATACTCTTTCATTGCTCCTACACTGGGATCGATAGAGATATTGTTGTCATTAAGAATAACCAGGAGGTCCTTCTTTTCAGTGCCTGCATTGTTAAGTGCCTCATAGGCCATGCCGGCTGTCAGTGAACCATCACCAATAACAGCTACTATATGTCTGTCAGTGGTATTTTTCAGATCATTAGCCACAGACATTCCTAATGCAGCAGAAATCGAAGTGGAAGAATGGCCAACTCCGAAGGCATCGTATTCGCTTTCTGAGGGTTTGGGGAATCCACTTAGCCCCTTATATTTCCTGTTTGTGTGAAATTCCTCTCTTCTTCCGGTAAGAATTTTATGTCCGTATGCCTGGTGACCTACGTCCCAGATGATTTTATCATATGGAGCATTATATACATGATGAAGCGCAACGGTGAGCTCAACAACTCCCAAACTGGCACCGAAGTGTGCAGGATTGTTTGAAACAATATCAATAATAAACTGTCTCAGTTCTTTGCTTAATTGAAGCAATCCTTCTGGTGATAGCCCGTTCATGTCCTCCGGACTATTGATCGTTTCTAATAATGGATATTCTACCTTACTATCGCTCATTCTTCTTGTTCCTGTCGTGGTACAAAGATACGAAATATTAGCATGTTAATATCTTATTTCCATTGGTGAAAAATCAATGAAGGAGATCATATCATTTTGCGTAATTTGCACTGATTAGTTACCTTATAACAAAAGTAGCTTGGTTTATGTTGTTCAAGTAGTGGAAATTAACAAATTTTGGGGGTATTGATATGAGGAAGATTATAGCATTTGTAGTTTTAGGCGTCCTGGCATTTTCTTGTGTTCCAACAAGCCAGTTCAGGGAGGTTGACACTAAAAGTAATGAGTTGCAAAAGGACCGGGATGGATTAATGGCTGAGAATGAAGCTCTTACCGTGGAAAACACAGAAATGAAAGCCAAAATAATCAGTGTTCGTGATATGAAGGAGAAATTTGTCGAGGACAGTACCAGGTTATATAAGCAGTTAAATGAAACAAACAAGGAGCTGGCCGAATTGGAGAGAAAGCACGGTGAATTGGAATTATCACATGAAGCTTTGCTGCGTGGTAATGCCCGTGAAACCAGGAGATTGTTAAACGAATTACAGGACACACAGAATGATCTTGCAAAAAAGCAGGAGTTGCTCGAAAACCTTGAGGGTAATGTTACTGCACAGAGACAAAATGTTACCCGATTGAAAGCGGAACTGGAAGCCAGGAATACAAGGTTGTTGGAGATGGAAAACATGCTTTACCGCAAGGACTCTTTAATGAATGCTCTTAAAACTACAGTTTCAAATGCTTTGTTGGGCTTTGAAGGAAAGGGATTAACAGTTACACAGCGCAATGGGAAAGTATATGTTTCCCTTGACGAGAAGTTGCTTTTCAGCTCAGGGAGTACAGTTGTTGATCCTAACGGAGAACGTGCTTTACGTCAGCTAGCCGGAGCATTGGCAACGAATCCTGATATTAGCATCATGATCGAGGGACATACTGACGATGTTCCATTCAGAAAAGGATCGTCCATCAAAGACAATTGGGATTTAAGTGTGATGAGAGCTACTGCCATTGTGAGAATTCTTCAAAGTGCTGCGGATATTGATCCGGAACGTATTACCGTGGCAGGCCGGGGTGAGTATCTTCCCGTTGATTCGGCTGATACTCCTGAAGCGAGACGAAAGAACAGGAGAACAGAAATTATCCTCTCTCCCAACCTGGATGAATTGTATAAAATACTGGAGTTGAATTAGGGAGATTTACTTTATTACCGATCAGATAGTCATTATATCTTCTTCCTTGGCTTCGATAATTGAATCTGACTTCTTCACATGACTGTCAGTGATTTCCTGGATATTATCCGTGGCTCTTTTCTCATTGTCTTCTGACAATCCGTTTTGTTTCATCTGCTTATACTCATCATTGGCATCACGACGGGCATTTCTGATACTTACTTTGGCATTTTCTCCCTCATTTTTTACTTGCTTCACAAGTTCAATTCTCCGTTCTTCAGTCAGGGGGGGAATCATCAGCCGGATTACTTCTCCGTTATTTGAAGGATTAAGACCCACATTGGCCTGAAGAATAGCTTTTTCAATAGGGGTAATCATTCCTTTCTCCCAGGGCTGAACAGCAATTGTTTTTGCATCCGGAGTACTAATGTTTGATACCTGGTTTAAGGGTGTCAGTGCACCATAATAATCTACCATAATACCATCAAGTATATGGATGTTGGATTTTCCTGCACGTATCCTGCTAAGCTCTGTTTCGAGATGCTCAATAGTACTAACCATTCTCTCCAGGGTCATTTCATAGACCATTTGAACTTCTTCATTCATGACGTGTCTTATTATAGAATTTCCCTAAATTATTCAAATTTTCACTAAAGTTCCAACTTTTTCACCGGAAATAAGTTTTTTCAGGTTGCCTTTTTCGTTCATATTGAACACAATTACAGGCAATTCATTTTCCCTGCACATGGCAAAAGCTGTTTGATCGAGTATCTTTAAATTCTTTTCTATAGCTTCATCAAAGGTCAGTGTTTCATACTTCTCAGCATCAGGATTCCCCTCAGGATCACTGGTATAGATGCCGTCAACCCTGGTTCCTTTTAGCATAACATCTGCTTCAATTTCAACGGCTCTTAATGAAGAAGCCGTATCAGTTGTGAAGTAAGGATTACCGGTCCCGCCTGAAAAAATGACTATTTCGCCTGCGTTCAATGCTTCAATAACTTTTGGCTTATAGTAGAATTCTGCCACCGGCTCCATTCGAAATGCAGTAAATAACCTAGATTTTGCTTGTTTTGACTCGAAGGCAGATTGTAAAGCGAGACCATTAATTACTGTAGCCATCATTCCCATATAGTCTCCCTTAACCCTGTCGAATCCCTCATCTAAACCCGAGATACCACGAAAAATATTTCCTCCTCCAATAACAATTCCAACCTGGATGCCTGATTTGGCAACAGCAATTATCTCTTCACAATATTCATTCAGCCGCACAGGATCAATTCCGTTTGATCGGCCCGCCATGAGTGCTTCGCCACTTAATTTTAATAGAATTCTCTTGTATGTTGACATGATAATTGATTTTGTACGAATTTAATAAAAAAAAAGGGGCGGAATTAATTCCGCCCATTTGAATTAATTCCGCCCATTATTATTTTACAGATAGAATTTATTCTATCTCTATCCCTTTATGGAAAATCTTTTGAATGCTGTAACTGTTAGCTCGTTGTCTGAATTTTTCAGATACTGAGCAACATTAATCTTTGAATCTTTTGTGAAATCCTGGCTCATCAAAGTATTTTCCTTGAGGAACTTATTTACCATACCATCAGCAATTCTGTCAACGAGATTTTCTGGTTTTCCTTCGGCAATGGCCTTTTCACGACCAATTTTTCTTTCAGTTTCAAGAATTTTAGCAGGAACATCATCTTTGCTTACAGATATAGGAGCCATAGCAGCTACTTGCATAGCAACGTCTTTACCAACTTGCTTATCTACTTGCTTGTTAAAACCGACAAGAGTTGCAAGGTTGTTTCCAAAATGATTGTATGCAATTACAGACTTGGCACTGATAGCATCAAAATATGCGAGTTCAAGTTTCTCACCCGTCATACCTGATCTCTCAGTCACTAAATCTTCAATGGTTTTACCTTCCATAGTGGAAGCTTTCAAGGCGGCGAGATCTGCAGGTTTTTCAGCCAAGGCAAATTCAAGAATAGATTTTGCAAATGATACAAAATCATCATTTGTAGCAACGAAATCTGTTTCACAGTTCAGTGAAATGATTGCCCCGTAGCTACCGTTTACATCTGCCTGGACACTACCTTCACTTGCTTCACGGTCTGCCCGTTTATTGGCAATTGCCTGTCCTTTTTTACGGATAATCTCTATCGCTCTGTCGAAATCACCTTCTGATTCCTGGAGTGCTTTTTTGCAATCCATCATTCCTGCGCCTGTTGCTTTTCTTAATTTAGCAACATCAGCAGCTTTAATATCAGCCATTTTAACTTACTTTAATACATTATTATTATTCTGCTTTAGCGTCGGGAGCTTTGTCATCCTTAGCTTTCGCGTCGGTGGCTTTGTCCTCCATAGCTTTAGCGTCGGGGGACTTCACTTCTTCTTTCTTAGCTTCAGCAGTTACAGGTTCAGCTTTTGCAGCTGATTTCTTAGCAGTTGTTTTTGTTTCTTCCTTGTCTGCTATAGCTTTAGCGCCAGCAGGCTTGTGTGCTACAGATTTAGCGCCAGCATGCTTGTCTGCACCAGCTTTAGCGTCTGTAGTCTCAGCTTTTGCAGCTGCTTCTTTTTCCTTCTTCTCCTTCTTATCTTTTGCACTTGCTACTTCTTTATCTTTCTCCAGCTTCCTTTCGTTCGATCCTTCCGCTATTGCTTCGGTAATGTAGTCAAGGATGAGTGCAATAGATTTTGAAGCATCGTCATTCGATGGGATAGGGAAATCAATATTTCTAGGGTCAGAATTTGTATCTACCATTGCAAATACAGGAATATTCAACCTGTTTGCTTCACGTACTGCAATGTATTCTTTAGCTACGTCCACAATAAACATAGCAGCAGGAAGACGAGTTAGATCAGAGATACTTCCAAGCATCTTTTCCAATTTTGCACGCTGACGTGTAATTTGCAGTTTCTCCCTTTTTGAAAGCGTATCGAATGTTCCGTCTACTGCCATCTTATCGATGGTCCCCATTTTCTTAACAGCTTTCCTGATAGTAGGGAAGTTGGTTAACATACCACCCGGCCAGCGTTCAGTAACATAAGGCATATTTACAGCACTTACTTTTTCAGCAACGATGTCTTTAGCTTGTTTTTTTGTCGCAACAAAAAGAATTTTTCTTCCCGACTTAGCAATTTGCTTGAGACCGTTGGCAGCTTCTTCCAGTTTTACTTCTGTTTTGTTGAGATCGATAATGTGAATTCCGTTTTTCTCCATAAAAATGTAAGGAGCCATTGCGGGATTCCACTTTCTTTTCAGGTGACCGAAATGCACACCTGCATCCAATAGTTCTTTAAAACTTGTTTTTGGCATTTTTCTTGTTTTTTGCTTGGCAATCAACAGGTAGTTCACGATGGAAGTCCTGCCAATTTCGCATTAATATTAATATGTAAAAAAGATTAACGTTTACTGAACTGGAATTTTTTCCTGGCTTTTGGCTGACCTGGTTTCTTCCTTTCAACAGTACGGGGATCCCTGGTAACAAAACCTTCAGCACGAAGTGCAGGTTTGTTGTCCGGGTCCAATTTAATAAGTGCCCTGGAGATTCCAAGACGAAGTGCTTCTGCTTGTCCTTTAATACCACCACCGGTGAGATTAACTTTGACATCATACTTGTCTTTGAGATTAAACAAAGTAAGTGGTTGATCCACTATATAATGCAAAGTCTCATATGGAAAATAATCTTTATAGTCTTTGTTGTTAACTGTAATTTTACCTTTTCCTTCACTAAAATAAACCCTGGCAATTGCTCTTTTTCTTCTGCCAATAGTGTTGATAACCTCCATGAATAATTATTTAATGGTATTTAAATCAATTTTTTTAGCTTGTTGTGCCTCATGAGGATGTTTTTCTCCAACATACACAAACAAATTTCTGAATAATTCGCTACCCAGTCTGCTTTTTGGCAGCATACCTTTAACAGCTCTTTCAATAACTGCAATAGGTTTTCTTTTCAAGAGATTTTCAGCAGTTTCAGATTTTTGTCCTCCAGGATAACCTGAATGACGAATATATGTCTTCTCACTCAGTTTATTACCTGTCAGAACAACCTTGTCTGCATTAATAACGATCACATTATCACCACAATCAACATGTGGAGTAAATGATGGCTTGTGTTTACCCCTGAGTATTATAGCTACTCTTGAGGTCAAACGACCAAGAACCTGGTCTTTTGCATCAACAATGATCCAATCTTTCTGAACGGTGTCTTTATTCGCTGAAACGGTCTTATAACTTAATGTATCCACGTTTAAAATGTTTTATTCTCTTGTGTATTCTACTTGCCTTATTTTGTGGTTCGCAAAAATACAAATCTTTTTATTAAATCAATAACATATCAACAATTAATTTTAGAAATAAACAAATATCAGATTTATAGGTAGATAGAATTGTTTTTTAGGCCATATTTATCTAAAATTCCGGCAGTTTTCAACATTTTTATGTTTTATATACCTTTGGCGTGATAAATATGTTATGAGAATTAGAAAAAATATAACTTTTTGCCTCCTTTTATGGCTCTGTATTGCATCTTTAAATGCACAGCGTCCTGAAATTAATTTCTCCTTCGATCAGATTTTTGATAATCGGGAATACTTTTCTGATTATGCCTTTTCCCAAACTATTTTTGGGGCACGATTAGATGCGCAGGCAAAGTTCAATCTGGATTCCAATCATTTTGTGGCGGGCGGAATAAATTATATGTATGAAAACGGGGGATTGATATTGGGGGTAGCTCCCACGGTTGATCTGTATTATCAATATAGAGGAAGAAATCTAAAAATGAATTTCGGCTCTTTTCAAAGAAGAAACATTGTAGATATGCCCCTGTATTTTCTTACAGATACATTAAATTATTATCGTCCAAATATAGAAGGGGCCTCTATTAATTATGCATGGAACTGGGGACAGCTATTAACTTTCGTTGATTGGACGGGCCGTGTCTCGGAAACCAGTCGGGAAACTTTCCTTCTTGGTGTTGACGGCAGGGTAGGGAAAGACCTATTATACCTGAGACCCATGTTTCTGATGTACCACAATGCCAAAAGTTATAACCCTGGTGACTCAATTCACCTTCAGGATAATGGTGTCATGTCACTATTGCTCGGGTCTGATCTTTCTGAAAAGACATTTTTTGATGAGCTAAGCATCTCCACCGGATATCTTGCATCATATAATCGATTCAGACCTGATCCGGTTCAATGGGGTAAAGGTTGGGTAACAAATTTATCTCTGGCGTATACTATTTTCGGCTTAAAAGGAGTTTACTACTATGGATCTCCAATTTTATTTGAGTATGGAGACCCATTCTATTCTTCTGGAAACTATGGCAGACTGGATCTATTTGTGGATCCTTTTAAAAATAAAAAAGTAAGCGCTAAAATGGGTTGGAATTTGCATTTTGTTGCAAACGAAGGCTTGCATCATTCACAACAGATATTAATAACGGTCGAGTTTTGATTCAGAAGCCGAACTTTCATAAAAAGTTATATTTCTATTTATTGCTATTGCTGGCAGCAAGTTTGCCACTTTCCATATTTGCTGCAACCGTATTCCAGATATTACTTGTTCTAAATTGGCTTATTGAAGGAGATTTTCCGGAAAAATGGAGAAAGCTCAAAACTAACTATGGCTTTTGGGTTTATGTCGGCTTTTATGCCATTCATATTATTGGGATGCTCTGGTCTGAAGATATGATGTTTGGACTAAAGGACCTTAAAGTTAAATTGCCCTTGCTCTTACTTCCTCTACTGGTCGTAACAAGCGGCAGCCCCTCAATTAAGGAATTGAAATATATACTCGTCGCATTTATTGGGGGGAACATCATTGCATCGTTCGCTGTTGTTATGGCCCTGACAAATATTATTCCGGTGGAGATAAATGAATATAGAAATGCCTCTATATTTATTTCTCATATCCGCTTTTCCCTGATGATTGTTTTTTCTATTGCTTTTGCCTTCTACCTGGAATTCCTCGACAGGGACAGGCTCCCAACGGGATACAGGTATCTCCTCTTATTTTCGATCACCTGGTTACCTGTTTTCCTGGTAATACTTCGCTCCCTGTCAGGCATCGTAATTTTAATATTGCTTGTTCTGTTTATTTCTTTTCTGCTGGTAAGAACTGTGCAAGACCGTGTGGGAAGATTTATGCTGACCGTGTTTATCGTATTCATTCCTTTATTTGCCATTTTTTATACAGGAAATGCGATCAAAAAGTTTTATACCATTGAAATTGTTGACCCAGAGTACATCGATTCTGTTTCAATTGAAGGGAACAGGTATGTAAATATCCTGGATAATAAAGAGGTCGAAAATGGAAATTATGTGTGGCTGCATGTCTGTCCCGACGAAATGGAGCGTGAGTGGGCAAGGATGAGTAACTACCCATATAAAGGAAAATCAGACAATGGTAATTTTATACGCTTTACCCTGATAAGGTATATGACATCAAAGGGCTTGAGAAAAGATGCCATTGGTATGGCACAGCTTGACAGCGATGATATTGCAGCAATAGAAAAAGGTATTGCGAACTATATTTACCTGAAGAGATTTTCTCTCTATCCCAGGATATATGAAGTGATTTGGGAACTCGACCGATATAAACTTGGGTATAGTCCCAACGACAAATCACTTGTTCAACGTTATTTTTATCTGAAAGCCGGCTTTTCAATTGCAAAGGATAATTTTTTAACAGGAGTTGGCACGGGAGATGTAAGAAAATCATTTGATGAGTATTACGATCAGATCGACTCTCCATTGCGTCATGAAAGAAGGCGTCGCACGCACAATCAATATCTTACCCTCTTCATTACTTTTGGTTTATTGGGAGGAATTTTGTGCGTCGCTTCATTAATAATCCCCGTTTTCATGAAAAGAAGATGGGGCTCCTATATGACCGTAGTCCTGTTTTTTACTATGTCACTCTCCATGCTCAATGAGGATACACTGGAAACAACTTCCGGGGCAGTGCTCTTTTCACTGTTCTACGCATTGTTTGTTTTTGGACCAGATTGGCCATGGAAACCAGTGAGCAGTAAGCAGTGAGCAGTGAGCAGTGAGTGAAAAATTAAGATTCCCTCCAAGCTTTTTTTGAAGAAATTGAGATGTTCCGGAATTTCACGAGGGAGTAATCATTATCTTTGCAGCACAAATAAAATAAACATGCAGAAGGAGGAAAAATTCATGCAGAGAGCCATTGAACTGGCTATGGAGAATATTGATAAGGGCGGAGGGCCATTTGGAGCTGTTATAGTTCGAAACAATGAAATAGTTGCCGAAGCATCCAACAAGGTTACAGAAGATAATGATCCAACAGCTCACGCTGAAGTGGTAGCTATCAGGAAAGCTGCTGATAAACTTAAAAAATTTTCACTTGAAGATTGTGAGATATACGCTTCCTGTGAACCCTGTCCAATGTGTTTGAGTGCCATCTATTGGGCCAGAATCCCGGTGGTCTTCTATGCTGCCGACCGGCACGATGCTGAAGAGGCAGGATTTGATGACAGTCACATTTATAATCAATTGGCTAAAAGCGAAGAAGAAAGAGAAATTCGCATGACCCAACTTAAACCGGATTTAACACCGGAAGTCTTTAAGAAGTGGAATGAACACGAGGACAAAGCAAGATATTAATCCTGGGAAAAGTCATAATGAACTTGTTTCAAGATTACCAGGGTCCTTTTTCACAAGGGATGTCCTGGAGGTGGCACCGCAATTGCTTGGGAAGTTTCTTGTTCGTCGTTCGCCTGGTGGAACAATAAGCAAATACAGAATTTCAGAAACAGAGGCCTATCGTGGAATTAACGATAAGGCCTGCCATGCTCACAAAGGAAAATGTTCCCCAGGCGGTGTTGATCAGGAGGCTCACTGGTGTCAATGGCCCCGGTCGATTGACCAAACTTCTTCACCTGGATAAGTCGTTCAATGGCGAAGACTTGCAGACGTCCGAAAGAATATGGATTGAAGATTCACAAGAACTGCTGGAGTATACTACGCACCCTCGGGTTGGGATCGATTATGCCGGGGCATACTGGAAGAATAAACCATGGCGTTTTATCATGAGCAGCCTGCATCCTGACCTGGGGTAGGGATAACTAGCCAAAGAGGCCCTCTCCCCCTCTCCCCCTCTCCCCCTCTCCCCCTCTCCCCCTCTCCCCATCTCCCCATCTCCCCGTCTCCCCCTCCCCCTCTCACTTTCTCTCACTTTCTT